>Ga0137306_103133_pt1 | contig 12675 bp, 9 predicted proteins | sample Inofroosms_March_FD_97187 | JGI IMG/M metagenome (GOLD analysis project Ga0137306, IMG submission 97187) | Mouse cecal microbial communities from Vienna, Austria - N-Acetylneuraminic and N-Acetylglucosamine D2O microcosms_March | ecosystem: Host-associated > Mammals > Digestive system > Large... | reverse complement strand
GGGGATTCGGAGCTGACGCTGCTGAAACGGAACGAATATTGATAGGGGCAGCGGGCCGCTGTCTCTGCGGATTTCAGATGAAGGAGAGGTAAGGTATGGGAGAGGGATTTGTTGAATTTTATCAGACGAGAATTAAGAAAAGCTGGAAACTTGCGTTTGTTTCCGCTTTTGTCGTCGGCCTGCTGGTTCATATGTATAAATTTACAAATACTCTTTTGGGGCATGATTCCCTGTTTAATATTTACGGCACACAGAATGTGGTACGGTCCGGCAGGTGGTTTCTGGCTGTGGCTTGCAGCTTAAGCTCTTTTTTTGACCTTCCATGGGTGAATGGCGTGCTGTCCCTGATCTGGATTGGGGTGGCTGCCGCCGTTGTGATCGATATATTCCGGATAGAAAATCCGGTGCTGATTCTGTTGACTGGCGGTCTTTTGGTCACGTTTCCTGCCGTAACCCAGACCTTTTATTTTGAATATACAGCTGACGGTTATATGCTGGCTATGGTGCTGGCGGCGCTGACCGTCCGGTTTTCCATGATCGGCGAAAGACGGAAAAGCCGCCTGTTTCTGTCCTTTTGCTGTATTACGCTGACTTGTGGAATTTATCAGGCTTATGTCAGCTTTGCGCTGGTATTGTCTCTTGGTTATTTTATGACCGAGCTTCTTGAGAACCGGTATGAGAAAAAATTGTATACGCTGTGGATTCGAAACCAGATATTGATTTATGGATTAGGCATGGCGGCCTATTACGTGATTTGGCAGATTGCTATGGTTTGCCAGGGAAATTTGCAGCCAAATCAGTATATGGGGATTGACACCATCGGGCAAATCGGACCTGGTTTTCTGTGGGATGCGGTGAAACAGACGATGACATCCTTTGTCTCCGTATTTATGGTATGGAATTTTCTGAGGCGTGGGCTTACCATGTATACGGTGCTGAATATCCTGTTTTTAATGGCAGCGGCCTATATTGTGGTTACGGCTGTCAGGAAAAGCAGATTGTATACAAGAAAAAGCCAGATGCTTTTGTTTCTGCTGTGTATGGCAGCGATTCCTTTTGCAGTGTTTATCTGGTTTTTTGCGTCTCAGGGCATCCAGTATGTGGTTCGAATGGAGCAGAGCGTCTGCCTGCTCTATATTCTGTGTGGGGTGCTGGCAAATCGCTGGTTGAAGCCGGGAAAAAGTGATATAGCGGCATTATTGCTGGCTGTGATCATTTTTAACAACGGGGTTACTGCCAATATGATGTATCAATACATGCATCGGTGCTATGAGGAATCTTATGCCACGGGGGTGGAGATTGCCACCCATATTCATCTGTTGGATGACGGCACACAGAAGGAAATCGTGATCGTGGGACTGACGTCATGGTTTTCTGAGGAGGAGTATGAAAGCGGCGGCGGTTTGAAAGAACTGGCGCTTTTGAAATCCATTTACAATAACCTGTTTAGCGCAGGCTCCTGCCCTGCCTTGTTTCTGTCTGAGGTGGTCGGCCTGGAACTGTCTTACTACCGGGTGAATCCGGAAATGGAGGTGCCGCCAGTGGATGTGGGCAGTAACAACTGGCCTGTCTCCGGCGGATGGACCTGGCGATTTCCCCTGGCCGATGAGGCGGTTAAGGCAAAGCTGATCGATACAAAGCAGGTGGCCGATATGCCTGTCTGGCCGGCGGCGGATTCCATTCAGGTGATCGATGATCTGATCGTAATCAAGCTTGGAAATGTGGAGTGATTTTGAGATTTGGAGTAATCCGGGAGGATACCGAATTTGAAGGTAGGGTTTTTGATTTTATGTCATACGGACCCCAGACATGTGGGCAGACTGGCCAGACGCCTTGCGGATACGGAGCAGTTCTGCGTCCGGATTCACGTGGATAAAAAAAGCGAGGAAATGGCCTTTCGTCAGACGGTTTCCAGTGGAAAACGGATTGCCTTTATCGAGGAAAGGGAAGACTGTAGATGGGGGCGCATGGGAACGGTCAGGGCAGAGCTTGCGCTGATTGAGGCTGGTATCAAAGCCGGCTGTGATCGTCTGGTGCTTTTACAGGGGCTTGATTATCCGCTGAAATCCAATCAGGAGATTCTGACTTTTTTTCAGGAGCATCCGGAGACGGAGTATCTGCGGGCCTGCCGTATTTCGGATTCTCAGGACGAATACCATTATAAAAGATGCCGGCGGTACTGGATGCTCAGTGACAGTCTGCCGGCCAGGTTTTGGAATCGGTTGAATGATTGTTTCCCCATGTATATTCGCTCGGGCATTTATCAGGAAGGAGAGAAGGGATATCCCTGTTATTGGGGCAGCGCCCAGTGGGCTCTGACAGCGGAATGCGCGGCCTTTATGCTGGATTTTGTAAAAACACATCCCGGTTTTATGAAGTATTACAATCATATCTTTCCCTGCGACGAGACCTTTTTTGCCAGTATTCTGTATAATTCTGCGTTTGCCGGACGCACGGCGGCGGGAGGGCCTGAGCCGGAGAAGCGATATCTGGTAAACTGGCGGAATCTCCACTATTTTGAGTATCCAAAGCAGATCAGGATTTTCCGGCAGGAGGATTATGAATTCTTAAAGGGGCGCGAGGAGCTGTTTGTGAGAAAAGTGTGTTCCGGTCAGTCGGATGGGCTGCTGGACATGCTGGATAAGCGGGCGGGATGGAAGGATGAAAGCTGTCGTGCTGACGAATAATGATCCGGCGATATTTTACCAGATATGAATGAGACAGTACATCCGGGCAGCATTATGTCTGCCTCGTTGCATGGAAGAGGAGAAATGTTATTGTGATCATTGTAATGATAACCAGTGGTCTGGGCAATCAGATGTACCAGTATGCCATGTATAAGCAGCTGGCTTTAAGATACCCGGAGACGACGGTGAAAGCGGATATTACCCGGTTTCGGCTGTACAGCGCCCATCAGGGGTTTGAACTGAAACGGATATTTGAACATCCTGGCTCTCCCTTTCATCTGGAAGCAGCCGGCAATTGGGAGATTTTCAGAACCGGTGGCGGCATTCCGATCTGGTCTGACTCCCGGCTGATGAGGAAGCTGGAAAAGGCCCGGGTTTGGTACAACCGGAAGGCGGACCAGATCAGTCAGTTGCTGGGAACCTATAGAATCATCGACGAGAGCTTTCTTTGCGAACGGTGCAGGTATAGCGAAGCGATACATGACCGGCTGCTGCATCTGGATATGGGAAAGGATTGGAGTGTGAGAGGATACTGGGAGCATGAGAAATATTATTCCCATATTCTTCCGCAGCTGCGCCAGGATTTTTGCTTTCCGGACATTCAGGATGGGAGAAATCGGGAGGTCTGCCAGCAGATCAGGGACAGTCGGTCGGTGTCCATTCATGTGCGCCGAGGGGATTATGTAGGAAGCCAGTTTGATATTCTGACTATGGAGTATTATCGCAGCGCTGTGGAATGGATTAGGAAAAATACGGACGGTGATTGGTTTTTTCTGTTCTCTGATGACGAGGCATATGCCAGGGAAGCCTTTTCCTGGCTGGATCACAAAACAGTGGTTTCTCATAATAAAGGGGAGCAGAGCTTTCGGGATATGCAGCTGATGAGCCTGTGTCGTCATAATATCATTGCGAATTCCACCTTCAGCACATGGGCGGGACTTTTGAATGAGAATCCGGGTCGGAGGGTGGTATATCCGGATCATTTTACCAGAGGCGGCGATCTGCGGATCAGGAAGCTTGAGGGATGGCATCCTGTTGAGGTGGGACCAATTTGAAATGGGGCCTCGAAATGATATAGAATGATAGGTAGGTATCAAAAATGATTGCAGCAGTAACATGCGCGGATGAGCGCTATCAGAAAGCGATGGAATACAACGCCCGCACGGCCAGAAAAAAAGGCGGTGTGGATCGGGTATATATGTATTCTGTCTCAGATATCGATCCGGAATTTCGGGAGAAAAACAGGCATATTCTTTCACAGCCCAGAGGAAACGGCTATTGGCTGTGGAAGCCCTATTTTATTGCGCGTACGCTCCGGCTTTTGCAGGAGGGAGATTACCTGGTCTACTGTGATGCCGGAATTTATTACAACGCATCCGTGAAAAAGCTGATTCATGCAATGGAGCGGCAGGGGGACGACATGATGGCCTTTGCCATTAACCATATGGAATATGAGTATACCAAAAGAGATGTTTTTCTGGCGCTTCATATGGACCGGGAGGAATATGCCCGTACACCTCAGCGGATGGCGGGTACGATTGTGCTGCGAAAAACGGCGCATTCCGTGCAGGTGATTGAGGAATGGCTTCGATTTGCTCAGAGGGAGGAGCTGATTACTGACGCGCCAAACCGTATGGGAAAGGATAATTATGAGGGCTTCCGGGATCACCGGCATGACCAGTCAGTGTGGAGTCTGGTGTCCAAGAAGGAGCATATCCGCTCTTATCGAGACGCCACTCAGTTTGGTCTTCCCTGCGGTTTGGGTCCATGGCTGTGGAAAAACAGAAAGCAGTACCGAAGGACGGAGTCGGATTATCCGATTATTTTTATATTGCACAGAATGTATAAGGTGACTTGGAAGGTGCGGTTTGAGATCAGGATGCAGTATATCTTTCCGAAAGGATATGCCGTTTACAGAAAATTTGTAAAGCCGTCTATCTTTTGAGAATGAAAAACCGGCAAAGTGTGTCAGCAGGCAGGGGATACATTTTGCCGGTTTTTTTAAACGCTTTACTGCGGCCTTCTGTGCCGGTTTTCGCTGCTGTAATTGTTTTTGGGAAGCTCTGGTTCCTCCACTTTCAGCAAAGCTTTGTACTGACGGCTGGTATCCATCAGGCGCATTTCGAAATCCTGCCTGTTTTTTTTCACGATGGTATCCAGCACAAGGCCCGTGAAGAAGCACTGGACGGCCGCTACCGCCACAAAAGCGCAGACGATCAGTGTAGGGAAGCGGGGAACCAGACCTATCTGCGCGTAAGTGACCAGGACCGGCAGGAAAAAAGCGGCCGCTGTTACGGCCAGCAGGAAGCCAAGGAGTGAGAAAAAAGAGAGAGGCCGATAGTTTCTGAACAGATTCAGGATCGTAAACAGCACACGGATTCCGTCATTGTAAGTATTCAGTTTGGATACGCTGCCGTCGGGCCTGTCCCTGTAGTCGACGACTACATTTTCGATCTGCATATGGTGCTGGGCGGCGTGAATACTCATCTCCGTCTCAATCTCGAACCCCCGGGACAGTACCGGAAAGGTTTTGACAAACTGATAGCTGAAAGCCCGGTAGCCGGTCATCATGTCCTTGATCTGGCAGCCAAACAGGGCGTTGATGCTTTTGCGTACCAGAAGGTTGCCGAAATTGTGGAAGGGCCGTTTGTTTTCGGTGAAATAGGTGGAGGACAACCGGTCTCCCACCACCATATCGGCCTGCTCCTCTAACACCAGCCGGACCATCTCCGGCGCGTATTCTGCCGGGTAGGTATCGTCCCCGTCCACCATCAAATAAACCTGGGCGTCGATTTCGCGGAACATTCTGCGGATAACATTTCCCTTTCCCTGCTGCCGCTCTCTGCGGACAATGGCCCCGGATTCCCTGGCGATGGCGGCAGTGCGGTCAGTGGAATTATTGTCATAGACATAGATTCGGCTGTCAGGAAGCCGGCGCCGATAATCTGTGATCACTTTTTCGATAGTGGATTCTTCATTATAGCAGGGGATTAACACTGCGATCTGGTCCATTGTCTGAGGCACCTCTTTTCTGATGCGGGTTTTCTTCTTAGCATATGATTAAGAATGTTTTCGAACATCCTTACGGGACAAAACATTTCAATAGGATGTGCGGGGCAAAAACATCCTGATAAGATGTGTGTAAAAATGGTTTATGAACCTGCTTTTCTGTCCTCATCCGTCCATATAAACAGCAAAAGCGGCTGAAACAGTGTGATCGGGAACACATACCGCATCAGCACCGTGGGCGACAGAAGCAAGGTCAGCCATAAACCAAAGGGCAGAGCCAGTGGGATGAGTAAACGACGCTTTTCCTTTTGAAACAGACATAACCCGGCGGTGAACAGCAAAAGCCAGCAGTGAAGTCCCGGACTGAACAACATGGAGACGACGGGAACATTCTGGTGCTTGTTCCAGGTAGCCATCTCTTCGTACAGATTTTCCAGCCATGGCAGGAAGCTGTGCTTTTCTACAATGATGGTGTCACCGATATTGATGATTTCCCCCATATGCTGGGTCATCAGATAGCCGTGGCGCTCTGCCGCATAGATATAGGCGTGGCTGGTATCGTCGGGATACCAGTATCCCAGGGTGGTGGCTAAAAAGGCATTGAGATAACAGCCGGGGTGCCTTTTGCCAAGAGACAGCCAGAGCCGGATATATTTGGCCGGCGCATGTTTAAAGGCTTCCTCATTAAAGTCTGATTTTACCAGGTCGGCCAGATGGTCATAGTACTGGCCGGCGGCCTGTTCCGGGATAATTTCGTAAAAGGTGTTTCGTTCTTCGTCAGTGACTGTGTCCGGTTCGTATTGCAGCGTTCTGGCGATCTGCTGCAGCGGAATGCTGAACATTTCGGCGATACTGCCCGGCGAGGCGTCGCAGGCCGTGATCAGAAGCCGGTTGGAGCCCTGGTACAGAAAAAGGGCCCCCAGCAGAATTATCAGCGCGGGCTTTCGAAAATCTTTTAATAACAGAAGCAATACTGCTGCCATCACCAAAAATGCATACATACCGTTGTTGCGGAACAGCATCATAAGCGCGGCGCTGACAATCATAAGCACGCCGTTTTTCTTTTTGGAGAAAAACAGCTGCGGATCGCCGGCCATGTCCCACAGAAGGGCAGCACATACCAGCATAAATCCTGCGAACAGGGTATCCTTCGTAGCGCTTAAGGCCATCAGATGGATAATGGGATTCAGGCTGAAAAATCCGATGGCCAGAACCCGGAAGACGGCGGACAGCTTCCGGCCTGTCACAGAACAGAAAAAAGCAAAGCAGGCGGACAGGATGCCCATCTGTGTCACCGTATAAAAGGCGACGCCCGGCGCGTATGTTCCTGTCAGCGCCAGTCCCAGCCTCATAGAGCCGTTCAGATACAATGTGTGGATCAGCGGGTGATGGGTAGAATAGGTATGTTCCACCGCCTGTACTACCTGCCGGGGCACGTCATAAGAGAAGATTCCCGGGTAGTAAGCCAGAAAACCGGGAACCCAGCAGAGAAAAATGACGGCCCAGGACAGAAAAAACAGTCGTTTTCCCTGCAGCCAGGGGCACCCCTCGGGCTTTGTCGCAAAAGAACTCCTGGCCAGCCATCTGCCGGCTTTTGGGAGATAGAACATCGCGGCCAGCAGCAGGGCCGACACCGGAAAGGTCAGCCCTGTCGCCTGCAGTAGTTTTTTGATCACGTTTTCGGCCGTGTAAATGATATCTCCATTTGTCCGCAGATCCGTTCCGAGAACAATACAGAGACTGAACAGAAAACCAGCGGTTCCGGCGAGGATGCGTTTCTTGTGCCGGCGACGCCGGCTGAATGGGCCGGCAGTTTCTTCTGTCGGATTCTCTCTCCATTTTCCCCAGGAAAAACTGTGATAAATAAGGAAAGCGATTCCACAAAAGCTGATCACACTGTAAAAGCTGTTGGACATCACCACACTGTTTGTCTCCGGACCGATTAATGAGGTCACTGAACAGACTGCCCAGAAGGCAGCCAGAAAAGACAAAAGCAGACGGGACATCAGTCTTCCGCCCGAGGCGCGTTCAGCATCTGGTAAATGCCGATCTTCAAAGCGTCGGTATCCGTCATACCGATAAAGGTGCCGCCATATCGGTACTCACCATTTTCCATTTTATTGCAGCGAATAATCCGTACTATGGTATTGATCACCTCTTTGGTCCAGATTTCCAGCCGGGTGTTGTAAATGCTTTCCAGCTCCAGTTCTCTGGCGCAGTGAAAGCCGATCCCGGATTTGGAGAGGTCGTCTACCTCTACATGAACATATTTCAGCGTGGTAACGCCGCCTTTGTCTAACCGTTCCAGCTCCAAGGTTACATCCAGATCCAGCCGTTGATTGCGTCTTCTTTCTTCTGACATTACTTGTTCCTCCTGATTCTAAATTTCAGCTGCCATGCCGCCGCTTTTTTAGCGGGGCCTGCGGCTCGATTTTATTTTGAGGAATCCGGCAAAACCCGCCGACACAGCGCCGGCAAATAAAGGATGCTGCGTTTCGCCAGATTCAAATATGATAATCATCGCTATTATACCAGATTTGAGCGGATTTTAACAGAGTAATTTTGGGTCTGAAAGCGTTTTTGAAAAGGTTTTCCTGAAAGCGTTTCCTAAAATCAGATAATCCGGTCCGCAAAAACCGGATTCTCATGACAGTGGTCAGTTTGCAGGTGGCAGAGTTAGCCAGAGACCCACCGGAAGCTGATTCGGGTCAGAGCCGAGGCGTTCCCGGTCTTCTCTGCTTTGCCGGCTAAGATCGCTGTCAGTCAGCGGTTCAAAGCATATTTTGACCGGATTCCGGAGCCAATAATAGGGATCGATCTTCGTATTGTAAAATCCATTTACAGGACAGTACTGGTCTATGGAAAGGCCGAGGAATCCGTCTTCATTTACATCCTCAAATCGGACCGGATCGTTGGAGGCGGTAATCAGAGATTCGTTCTTGACAAATGTGTCTATTTATAGTAGACTAAAATTGTCTATTATAAATAGACAAAAGTGAAAAGATTGGATTAGATAAGTTGAGAAGCAAAAATAAAGGGGGGGGAGCCGGATGAGAAAATTAAAGTTAGAGGGAAGAAAAACAGAAAAAGAAATAAAGGCGGAAAAGGAACCGGAGATGAAGCTTGGTGTTGTGGAATCTCGTTTTGCAGATATTATATGGAGCCATGAGCCTATTGCTTCCGGGGAGCTGGCGAAGCTGTGTGAGGAGAAGCTGACCTGGAAGCGAACCACTACCTATAATGTTTTGCGCAAACTATGTGATAAAGGGATTTTTCAGAATCAGAACGGCAGCGTCAGCGCCTTGATTTCCCGTCAGGAGTTTTATGCTGCCCAGGGGGAGGCGATCGTGGAAGAAGCTTTCGACGGCTCCCTGCCTGCCTTTATCGCCGCATTTACAAAGCGGAAGGCGCTGACAGCAGAAGAGATCGCAGAAATCAGACAGATGATTGATAGCGCCGGTGAGTAGCAGAAGGCCCCGAAAGGATTTATGGACGCTTGCGGCCGGAAATCCTTCCGGAACAGAGGGGCTTGTAGCGGAACTAAATATAGAAAGGAAAGATGTATGGAGGGTGTATTTCTCAAAATATTAAATATGAGTATCGCCGCAGGCTGGCTGATTCTGGCAGTGGCAGCGCTCAGGTTATTTCTGAAAAGAGCGCCCAGATGGGTTCATTGTATTCTGTGGCTGATGGTGGCGATTAGGCTGATCTGCCCTGTTTCCCTTGAGAGCGTGTGGAGTTTGATTCCCAGCGGGGAGACGATCAGCCCAAAGATCGTTTATTCTCCGACGCCGTCTATCAATAGCGGCGTGCCGGCGATTAACAGTGCGGTGAATCCGATTCTTCAGGAGTCCTTTACGCCGAACCCGGCTGTCAGTGCGAACCCATTGCAGATATGGACCTTTATTGCTGCCTTGGTGTGGCTTGCGGGGACGGAGATCATGCTTGTCTATGCCTTGGTCAGCTATTTACGATTGCGCAGGAAGGTGCGAGCGGCCGTACCGACCGCTCCCGGCGTTTGGATTTGCGACGAGGTGGAAACGCCGTTTATTCTGGGGATTGTCAATCCCAGGATTTATCTGCCTTCTTATATGAAGGAAGGGGAGGAAACGGGGCTGTCTCATGTGCTGGCCCATGAGAAAACCCATCTCAGACGACATGATCACTGGTGGAAACCGTTGGGCTTTGTCCTGTTGGCTGTCTACTGGTTCAACCCCGTGATTTGGCTGGCTTATATTCTCTTTTGCCGGGATATCGAGCTGGCCTGTGATGAAAAGGCGGTGCGGGAATACAGTTTGGAGGAAAAGAAGGATTATTCCAGGGCATTGCTGTCCTGCAGTGTTTCCCGCAGAATGGTTGCGGTCTGTCCTCTGGCTTTCGGCGAGACGGGGGTGAAGGAGCGGGTGAAAACCGTGCTGAATTATAAAAAACCAGGTTTTTGGGCAATTGTGGCTGCTGTCGTGGTCTGTGTGGCTGTGGCGGTTTGTTTTCTGACCAATCCGAGGGGGCATCACGACACCCTGCGGTTTCGGGCAGATGCGGGAGCGGAGATGTATGGCGGCTGGTTTGATGTGAATCTGGACAGAGAGGTGAAAAGCGGAAAGCTTTACGCCGAGCAGTGGCATAATGGGGAATGTACACAGAGCGCATTTATCGGAATCAACCAGGATACGAAGGAGCTGTCATTGCTCTGCTCCATTGTAGAGGATGAGACGGACGGCGGATGGACGGGGCTCGATATTCAGATCGGCCCGTCGGCAAACGATAGCGGCGATCTGCTTACCCGTTTTATTCTGCCGGAAGATCCTTCGGATGGGACGTCTGGCCGGGGATTAGGCTTTTCCTTTACTTCTTTTGAGGAAGGGAAATATATGCATGTTGCTCCCGGCGAAAACCGGATACTGGCGGCCATGACTTTTGATCTGGGAAGGGGCGCGCAAAGCTTTTCCTGCGAGGCGTTGGAGCAAGACCCCAAACGGCTGGAAGGCGCGGAGTATCTGGTGGTGATTCGAGGGATTTTCAGCGATGAAGAGGTACCGGCGGAAAGAGATGAGCAGGCGCAGGGGAATACCGCAGGGGAGGATATGATTCTTCCCTCTGACGCTGATTCGGTGCGGGACGGCGGTTTCGCTCAGGGAGGAAATTCGGCAAAAGCGTCAGAAACGGCGGCCGGTCAGCCGGGCGGGAGTGGAGAGTCGTCGGAGAATCATGGAGCATTACCAGAGAATAACGGAACGCTGTCAGAGGAAAATAAGGTGCTGTCTGATGGGAAAAGCAGCGTATCGCAGGATGAAAACCGGGCGGAAAAGCTTCTGACACTGGAGGAAATTATTTCTATGTCAGAAAAAGGAGATTCTCTGACATGGTCGGATTTTGACGAATTTTCTTATACGGAGACAGGCTCCGGACTTTATATCCGGGTTTATGAGACGGATTCTCCTTTTACACTTTGGATCGGCGGCGGCAGTTCCGGAGCGGAGCCGATGTATATGTATTTGCAGGCGCCAGTGACGGCAGCGGCCAGTGAGGAGACGGACCGCATTGAAATTCGGGACGAGGATGTGGAAGATTTTATTCGGGCTTATGGCGGTCTGCTGCTGGAATCCGCTGTCAGGAAAGCGATTTTGGAGGAAAACATGACGGATGATTCATGGGAGTATGTCTGTGAGGAAAGTCATGTGATTCTTGTGACGGAGATGCAGAAGTCGCCGAGGGGAGGGATGGCGGATACCATCACTGTGTATGCCATGGCGCTGTATCAGGAGTATGAGATCAGCGAGAACGGAATTCAGGAGCATGCCGGAAGCCATATGCCTGTGGCGCTAACTTTTGCGAAGGATGGCAAGGGGAGGTTCAGTTTGGCTCCGGATGATATCGGGCGTTTCGGAAGAGATGGGCGGGTCCATCCTCTCGCACAGGATTCCGACGGGACAGACAGCGCCGGTCTGGCACGATATTCGCTGAAAGAGTATTGGACGCCCGGGGATGGAAGCTACTATGTTTCCAATGTTCGTAAAAAGTTTCCGGGAACCGCGGTGTCGGATGCGCTGGACACCCAGAAATATATCTTGTCTCAGACGCAGGACTGTTACAGGCAGGCCATCGAATATGCCGGGATAGATCCTGATCCCGTGATCGAGGGGCTGTTTGAGGAGATAATGTCTGCGCCGGACTTTTCCTCTTCTCCCGAAGATTATGAGGAAGCCTATTTGCTTCAAGCGCGGGAGCGGGAGCTGGCGTATTACGGCGATTACGCGCTGCGGTATATGTTTCATCAGTTCATTGAGGGCAATCAGATCGGACTGAAAGGCCAGGTTATGGCCGACATTATACGGCAGATGAGCGGCAATGAGATTATGGGAGTGGAAGCGGAGAACGGTCAGCAGTTTTTTGATACGTGGGTTGCGAAAATGAGGGAGCTTGACGATGAAAACGGAAGAGAATGGATGGCGGAAAACGCTCCTTTTGCCGTCCGCTGCCTGGAAATTGTGGAGGAAGTAGAACAGGAAAGAAAAATGGGTAAAGAATAGAGAAACATATGCAGTAACCCTTTCGACAGGATTGCGCGCCGGCTGCGTGTGCCCGCCGGCATATGTCCGCCGGCGGAACCTGACGAAAGCTTTACTCACGCGAGCAGCGAGCCAAGTAGACCAAGTAGACGTGGCCCGTGCCAGCCTTTCGCTCCAAAGGGCTCGCCTTGTGTTTGCACGGATATTTGGCGGCTGCCGCGAGGGTCAAATACCCCGCAGCTCTGCTGCGCATCAAGCTTGCTGCTCCGCTCCGTAGCTTACTGCGGGGTATTTGACTGAAAGCACGGGCCGAAGCCTGTACCGGGGATGTGTTTTACGGGATTTATGACGGCGATAGCGGGCTTGACGTCATACCGTATAAAAAAATAAAGAAAATTGAAAAATATAGTTGACATTTTTCTTTCTCTAATATATAATGTGTCTTGCGTCACCGAAAAGGCGATGGGAAC
>Ga0137306_103132_pt1 | contig 12683 bp, 10 predicted proteins | sample Inofroosms_March_FD_97187 | JGI IMG/M metagenome (GOLD analysis project Ga0137306, IMG submission 97187) | Mouse cecal microbial communities from Vienna, Austria - N-Acetylneuraminic and N-Acetylglucosamine D2O microcosms_March | ecosystem: Host-associated > Mammals > Digestive system > Large... | reverse complement strand
GTCTTAGCAAATGCTGGAACTTGATAGCCAGATTCTCGGAAGACGTGGATATTGCACTCAGCAGAGAATTCCTTGGCTTTAGCGGTGAATTGTCGAAGACTCAAATCAGCGACAGACTGCGTCGCGCTGCCTGTTCTTTCGTAAGAGAGAAGATGCAGCATGATGTAAGGAAGGCTTTAGTGGATTTGGGCATACGAACAGATGCTTTTTCTGTGAATGTTATAATCACACCAGTTACGACAACTGACCCAGAGGTGATAACTATAACCTATCATAGTTTGTATGAAGCATCACCATATATCAAAAATACGGTAAAGATAGAAATTAGCGGCAGATCGATGATGGAGCCTATTGAGAAAAAAGCCATCAACGCTGCTATTGACACCCATTTCAGCAAAGCTCCATTTGCAGAAAAGCCATTTGAGGTGAACGCTGTCATCCCCGAGCGTACTTTCCTCGAAAAGGTGTTCTTGTTGCACGAAGAGTTCAGAAAGAACGAGGTCAGAGTGGAGCGTATGTCTCGCCATATATATGATTTGGCAATGATGATGGATTCTGAGAGCCAAATTGCCGACCGTGCAATCCACAACGAAGCCCTGTATAAGGCGGTACTTGAACATCGCAGAAAGTTCATCGGACTTAAAGGATTCAACTATGATGAGCTTTATCCTGCCACATTATGTATCGTGTCCAACGAGGAAATTGCAAGACTATGGCAAGATGACTACAAGTTCATGTGTGAGCACATGATTTTCGGACAGGTGCCTTCTTTTGAGGAACTGATAAGCAAGTTGTCAATGCTCAACGAGCAAATTAGACAGTTAAATTACCGAAAGGCATGAACATAAACGAACTCGGCGAGGATCTTGAACAGCAGTTCGGCAAACCTCGCAACATAACAGAAGAGAACGTTAGGTTCATGCTTTCGCTCATAAATGAAGAGTTTGATGGAACGAAAGTGAACGAGAATGTCGAAAAGCCAAGTCTTGAAGCCTTCGGCATGACCATTCTTGCTGTTATGTCATATCAAACTACACCTTGGGAAGAATTGGCAAAGAAACCTTCAATCCGCAAGACACTCAAATATATTGCCATTAGAGGAAACAGCCATTATGACGAGATGGAGGCATTGACCAAGGAACTGATACGGAAGCACTTTGATGGCATAACCCAAAAGATGGTATTAGGGTTCTTGAAGATTATTCGTGGGGTGTCGAATGAGGAACGTCCGACCAAACTTATTGAATATACTCCATTCGCAGCACAATACTATGCTATCCATCATGGACTTCACCAGCTTATCAGAGGTGAACATCCAGATGATGCAGCCGTCATTATCCATTGTGCAATAGAGGACGGCATATTGTTCCCAACAATTCCTCGCAGTCTGCTGGTCGATGAGTTCAATCTGAAGAAAAGTAGTTTCGACAAGTATTTCAGTAAGTATCACATAAACTTGGAATACGAGTCCGATGCTGTCAGGAAACAGGTTGAGGAGAAAATCAAGTATCACAGAAGGTCTTTACGAAATGCCATAGGCTACAATGTCACCGATAAAAGCCATGTACACTTCTACGACCGCAAATTAGGACGCAAGAACTTCCTTTCTATAATTATTGCATATTGTCGCAGCATATTTCGTTTCTGACAATCTGCTACCATTTACAATCCTTAGCCAAGCGTAAAACAGCATTTGGCTAAGGATTTTTGATGTTGTCACGTTAATTCCATTAACAAAGAGTAGTCAATAGTAGTCGCATCCTACTGCCTATTCAAATCTCATCGAGAGCCGTCAAAAGCCATATACCTTTGCACCGTCAATCCGACAAACCAGCGGATTGGCGGTGTTTCTTTTTTATCACGCTGCGAGAAAGAGCATCCTGGTTTACGAGCAAAACAGCGTATGTATAACGAATATCAAAAGAAAAAAATATGGTTGACATCATGTCATTGACAAAGATGGGAGGACAGGTAGCACTAACCGTTACTCCCGAAGACCTTCACCATTTTGCAAATGCTCTCTTGGCGCAGTCACGCAAGGAATGGGAGGAACAAGCTGCGTCTGCTCGCAAGGAAGAATCTGAGGAAACCTTTCTTACAACAGAGGAGGTTTGCAAAATTTTCAATGTATGTCCTGCTACCCTATGGCAGTGGCATCGCACTGGCTACTTGCAACACATCAAATTTGGCAACAAGAACATGTACCCAGCCTCGTCAGTCAAAGCTATTACACACGCTCGCTCTATGAACGAAACTGTTGCTAGCTATTGTAAACGGAAGAGTAAAGTGGACAAGAACTTGCCTAATGCTTATGACAACGATAGTAAAGAGAGCGTATGACGTATATCGAATACATGAACCAGCTTTGGCGTTCTGCTTTGTTGTCGCCATTGCCAGCGAGTGAGATAGCCTTGTTTTCCTACCTTGTGAACGAGAGCAACAAGCGGTATTGGAAAATGCCGTTTGCGTGCTCCACAACAAGAATATGTGAAGACTTGCGCCTATCAAGGCAAACTGTCATCACGGCACGGAAGCATCTATCCGAGCGCAAACTTATCGCTTTTACAGAAGGCAAGTCCCGCCATCTACCGTCCAATTATACACTGCTTGAATGGACAGAAAACTTGACAGTAGGCTTGACGGATAACTTGACGCATGGTTTGACACAGGACTTGACACATATTAAAGATAAAGACAAACACCAAAGAAAAGATTCTTTTATAAAGGGAAGGTGTGAGATTTTTGACAGTAAAAACGGAGGTGTATATGGAAATAGCAAACGAAAAGAGAATCGCAGGACTTGTCCAGTTCCTGAGGAAGGGACGGACTATGACGGGGCGTTTTAGACTGCCTATGTCGGATGAGCAGGCATACGAATATCTTCTGGCTGCATATATCATGGAAGTACAGCTCCGCTATCGCAGGTTTATCTATAATGGTTTTGTTGAAGAGCAACTCAAACAGGTAGCCAATTGCCTGACTGCAAACACTGCAAAGTTCGGAATCGTTCTATGTGGCGGATGCGGCAACGGCAAGACCACTATGCTCAAGGCATTGCAGAACCTTGTCAGAAGATTGGAAATCCTCAAACCGAACCTATCGCCTAATGCTGGACATAGTTCTGATAACTACTATAGTTTTACCATTGTCAATGCCATGCAGATTGTGCAAATCCGCAAGACGGACTATAATAAGTTTTGCAAATTGGCGGAAGCTGATATATTAGGTATAGACGATATTGGTACTGAACCTGCTGAAGTGCAGGACTATGGCAATTTCATGTATCCCATCAAGGAACTCTTGGCTATGCGGTACGACGCACAACTGTTCACGGTCTTCACCACAAACCTTGAGCCCAAGGAAATCCGTCAGCGATATGGTGACCGAATTGCCGACCGACTCAATGAGATGATGACAAAGGTGGTCTATCGTAATCTAACCTACCGGACGGAAAACGCACAGATGGCGGATAGTCAAGGATAGAGGCTGTCTTTCGTGAGGGAGCCGACTTTTTGCAAAAGTCCATGAACATAATAGGGACTTTTAGATTCACCTGCTGACGCTGTTCACTTAAAAAGTCCTTCTATTATGCTCAGGCTCCGCCCGAGACCTGCTGCCATTATACCGAGTTACGCCTTTTACAATGTACAACAAGACTGAAATACAATATGCAAAGCAACATACCACGTGCCGCTATCCATGTCGGCAAAGACAAGAAATCTTTCTCCGCCCAAGTGGGTAACGAGGCGGAACGCAGAGGTTGGGACGAGAATGTCTATCGGTTGAAGAATGCCGACAAGGACAAGAACAACCATTATAATTTCTCTCGCAAGAATCTCAATTTTGAAATCGTCAGAGGCGGAAAGTTTGTTCCGCTTGGATCCAACCCTATTCCACTCCACAATCGCATTCAGATGCGTCTTGATGAATTGGGCTTCAAGCCATACATGGATGCCAGGCATCCCGACCAAGTATCAAAGAATAGTCCGAACTGCACTGTCGGCATGATATTCAGTGGCGACCACGACGTGCTGTACAACCTCGCATTTGGCAACCAAAAGATTGACACCGCCAATTCTGTTGCAGTTCATAGCCACATCGTATTGCAACAAGGCATCTATCAATGGGCAAAGGACACCTACGACTTTGCCTGTCGCAAATGGGGCGAGGAGAACATCATTAGTTTTGCCGTCCATTGTGACGAAACGAGCATCCATGCCCATGTACAGACTATTCCTGTGGAGAAAGTCAAGAAACGTGGACGCATAGGCAGCAAGTATGTCAACAAAAACAATCCCGACATAGTGCTTTCAACTAAGGAATGGAGAGCATTACCCAAAGAGGAGCGAGACAACTATACCAAGCAGACTGCCTCAAAGGACTTTGTTGAGCGTGTGTCTTATGCCAAGGTGTGGGGAGAGACGAGAAAAGCAAAGTCGGAATATCTCTCGCAAATACATACTGACTACCACAATGAGGTTGGCTGCAAGTATGGTCTTGCACGCGGCATCCCTTACAATGAATTGTCCGAGGAGGAAAAACGAGGACGAAGGCATAAGAATAAAGTCGTTCTTGAAGCCGAGCGACAGGCGAAAGCTGCTCTTGACAAGGTGGAGAAATACGCTGTTCTTGCCACTATTGACAAGCAAGAGCTCACCTTCCCTCTTCTCAATATCAAGACACCTGTTCAAGAGGCAATGGATGCCGTTAAGAAAGAACTTGCCATTCCTATTCCTGCACTTATCGGATAAAAGACTTGGCAAGAGGAACGGACAACAAGCATCAATGATGCTATCAAGGCTCTTGTCGTTGCCATCAACGCTGAACGTGACAAGCAGAATAATGGTATACGGGCATCTGTCAACAAAACTTACACTTACTATATGCAGCAACTCAACAAACTGATTATTGAGAATAAGGCATTGAGGAATGAGAATGATACACTAAAGGCCGAAAATACGGAGGTGAAACAACGCATATCGCAATTTGACGAGAACGCAGTCAGACGAGTAACCGCTCAAAAGGATGCCGTTATTGAAAGTCTCAATACCCAATTGTCCTCTAAAAGTGAAGATGTTGCAAAGCTCAAAACAGATTACAATACTCTATGGGAGAAATACAAAATCTTGGTTCTTCAATGGAACGACTTGACAAAGCAGCCTGAAATAATTGAAGCTGTTAAACGTGTGGAAGAACGCAAGGAACAAGAAACGGAGGCAAAACGTGAAGAACAGACAAGACAGATACCAAGGTGTACTTGACCGATTCATCAACGAAGGTCATGAACAACTCAAAGCCTTTTCGCAATCAAGCAGAATAGATTTCGATGAGAAAGAAGCTAAAGCTGTCTATTATGGTATTATGGCTACTGCCGCAAAATCCAACATTGCGCTTCGCTCTCCACAAGGAGCAATATTTGCCGTTGAAAGATTTCTCGCGAGCATGGATTGGAATGGTTGTGGCAACTATCGGAGAGGATGTGTCGCACACTGGACAAAACTCTTTGCTACCGATGAGGTTGTTTATACCGAACCCATCATTCAGAACTTCCTTTCGTTCATTGATCACATATCGTGCAGCGCAGATACATACGTTTCACTCGGTGGCTCCAATGGTTGTGCAGACCAACTCACTAATTGGGACGGAACACAGAAGTTGGGGTTAGGAGCATCACCTAAAAAGAAGTCACAAGGTTTATCCAGATAATGACAATGAGAGGCGATTTGTAGTATGGGTTACTGCAAATCGCCTCAAATTACAGAAATGTGATACCAAAATAAAGATTTCCAATTATTTGTTCTTTCATCTGAATAAGATTCTTTATCTTTGTGGTCAATAATTGACAATTCTATCAAAAGAAAGTCTATTGGTTTAATCTAACCTCTGAGCAATAACATTGGAAGATAACACCAAACAGCCTTTAACGGCTGACGCTTCATTGTATAATGGGCAGCCTACCGACATAGGCTTATCGTGTCCAAGTGCAAGACTTACCTCTTGTACGCCCTCCATCTAAAAGAACAAAGGTGGGGTGTCGGTAGAGAATGTGATTTTTTAGTTTTCGAATATTGTATATGAAAAGTTTTAAAGAAAATAACAAATATGGATTTATGGACGATGACAATAATGTCGTTGTTCCTCCTGTTTACGATGCTGTCCCATATACTATTGGACATAGAAATATCATAAGGAAAGGTGAAGTTTGTGGTGTTGTTTCGGAAAAAGGAGATAATATTATAGACTTCAAGTATGATGGCATTCAACTTTTATTAGATGGCTTATATGCTGTAAGAAAGAATGATAGTCAAGCAGATTGGGAGTGTTTTGTTATTGATGAATCTGAAAACATCATTATAAAAAATGGGTTCAAAAGCATTTATAGAGTAGGTCAATATATCCAGTGTTTTAAAAGTGCCTCATACGAGTTCAGCACTTATTCTTCAAGTGCTAATAGATATACTTATAAATGGCAAAAAGACGGTTCTGTTTATGACAAACTTGGCAATTTCGTTAGAGAAGGAAAGTTAATAGACGATTTAGATGACATTATTCTTTTTGAACAAGAATCTACTATTGTACCCTATGACGTAAGGGAACAAAAAGTTTTGTCGGAAAAGTTCGAAGAATTTCATCTTTTAACAAGAAATAGATATATTGTTAGAAAGTCTCTCGAAGATGGAGACTGGGCATTTGGTGTCATCGATAAACTTGAAAAAGTTATAGTTCCATTTAAATTCAAATATATAAAAGAGTATGGTAATTGTTTCATACAATGCTTTATTTCTGCTACCTGTGAAAAAGAATGGAAGCAAGACTTAAATCATAGGTATAGCTATGAAGATTTGAGTGGCGAAGTTTGGTTCAATTCAGATGGATTGATGATTAATAAAGGTAAAGCAAATTACCTTGGAAAATCCATACTTGCTGTTATGTCAGAAAGTGGTAAATGGGGAGTAAAAGATAACAATAATATTCGAATTGTTAATTACATTTACGATAAAATAGACTATATTTCAAGCAACATTGTGATAGCTAAAGACGGAAATATTGGCCTTCTAGGTCAAAATGGGGAATTAATTCTTAGCCCCTCATACAAAAAGATAGAATGTGTAAATATTCAAAATGGTAAATATATAGAAGGATGGAATAATGAGGTTTTTGGTTGTTATTGTCATGAGTACACTTATGACACAGAAGGTTGTGCTTTTACATATAAAGGAGAAAAATGGGATCGATTATTTCACAAAGAGGTTTCTATAGATAAGAGAGGTTTTATAAGAAAATCAGGTGAAGAATATTTTACTACTGAAAAAATATTGATTTTATCCACCAATGAGTATTCAGAACTTTTCTCAATTGAAAAGGGGGGCATACCCAATTCAAGGTTTGAAGAAATCAACCAATTGACTGACCTATCATATTGTGTTAAACAGAACGGTTTATATGGTATATATCGTGTTGACGAAGAAAGGTTGATTATACCTTGTGCATATTCAAGGGTAATATTTGAAGGACTTCATTTAGTTTTTTTATGCAAGGATAATAGATGGGGAGCAAAAAGTCTTGTCCTGAAATCTCATTTTATGCACTTACTATTTAATGCTGATTTCTCTCCCAAATTTATAGAAATAAAACTTTTAAACAATTCTGAGCGACTATTCTCGGTAAAAACAGAAGAAAAAAAATCAGATGGAGAAATTGAATGTTTCTATTCCATAGCAGACAGTCAAGGAAACTTATTGGAAAGAATATCTGCATTAGGCCATTTTGATAAACATTTTGAATGGTATAATTCAAATAAAATATTAACCCAGTTAGGAAGTAAATATGGTTTCATCTCTTTATCTGGCTTTTTCTCGATTCCTTTTAAATATGATGAAATAGAATTAAGAAAAGATGGTTGTTTTAACGTTCGCATTGATAAATCTTGGGGAGTAATGACAATAGATGGTTATGAGTTTATTCCTGTCAAGTACTCTGAAAAAATTGCAGACAATTTCAAAGATTTAATAGTTCAAGACTCTATTTCTGGAGGTCTTGGCATATTGAATGAGCATGGAAAAGAATGCATTCCAACTTTATATGAACATTTGCAACTAACTGACAATCAGAATATAATATTTTTCGGATATGGCGGTTGTGAAAGCGATTGTAATAATTTTTTTAGCCCCATTTCGTATGCTTCATGGGGATGCCTTAGTAATAATGGAAAGATATTAATCACTCCCCATTATGATTGTTTTAAATTTTATTATAACTTGTTTATCCTTGCAGGGCGTGATGGGCATATGTTAGGAGAAGGTCAGCATGGATGTAGCTATCATGAGACAGAGTATAGTGGATTATATGATCTGTATAATTTTGACGGAAAATTAATTTTGGGAGGTTTTACGGATTTTTCTTATGACAATGATAGGAAATTATATCAGTTTAGGTTTGGAGGACAATGGAAGACAGATTGTGAAGATTATGATGAATATGGTAATTCCATATTTTACTATTCGTTTCATTTTGAAAAAGGAAATAGTCGATGGTTAATACTTGACAACAATCTTACGTCTATTGTCAAAGACAAACAAGGTAGGAGAAAAGTTTTTAATGAAGGTTTTATCGGTACAATTACGAGAAAGGAGGAAAAAGGGAGGGTCGTGAACTATTGGAATATGCCACTGGAACTTTTTTCTATTAATCGTCCTTGTTTCTCACATAATCTCATGATATGTGATAACGATAATTATCAAGTTGCGATTAGGTTAGAAGATGGTTCTATATCTTATGAGCATAATAAAATTCATGTTATATCAAATGATTTATTTTTCTTCATGGATGTTTATGAAATTGGAAGGGGTGTAGGATTATCAAAATTTGCAATAAACAAAGAAGGGGAGTTAACAGAAAAGATAATAATAGACCCTATAGATGAGGGAAATTGTATTTTGACTACACCTATAGAAGGGTATGTCTTTGGTATTTATGAATATGACAATAATCTGTGCGGAGTAAGGTTGTATGATATAAACGATGCAGAAAAAAAACCTTTAACAGCTATCGAGTCTATTGAAGAAAGTAAGTTAATCAATTATATATCAAGAGGATTTCTTCTTATTTCTATAGACAATTCCGCATCAGGTTTGTCAAGAATGATAATGCCTCAACGTTCCATCTTTGACAAATCTTTTGTAGATATTATATCCCCAAAAGAGTCTGAGCTATTTTATAAACCCTTTGAGAAGAAATATTGGTTTACAGATGATTGCCATTTATATGATAATACCGATAATGAAGATTGTCTTGATGGCGATTTTGGCGATAGCTACGACTTCATGAAGGATAGTTGGGATGCTATGACGGATGGTATGTATGGAGATATGCCTGATGGTTTTGACGGAGATTTTGACTTTTTAGGAAAATAAAAGAGAATACAATGAATATTACAGAATATGCTATTCAAGAATTAGCAAAAAACATCAAAGATTTAAAGACTGGCAAAGAATGGGTTGCTCTATTTGATAAATATGGGGCAAAGGATGTGTATGATGAAATTGGTTTACCAGACATTGGCAAAAGGAATTTACAGAGGCCTTCTAAAGTAGAATATATCAAAGCGCGGTTTACCAAGTTCAACAATACCACTTGTCTTGGAGATATAATTGTACAAATTGTATCAGAATATCCTGATATTATAGATTGCGTTAACGACCAAATAAAGTTAGAAGGATACAATGTTATTTATCAAGATAATCAATATATATTATTAGGCGATATCAAAAAAGATAATCATAACAATAAACAAGCAGAAATCAATGCTCATTTTTTAGATATTCAAAACAACATATTATCTGAATTAGATAAAGCAAGAGTTTCTATAATTGTTGTTATGGCATGGTTTACCAATGAATTAATTGCAGAAAAACTTATTGAGAAACGTCAAGAAGGATTGGACGTAAAAGTTGCAATATATGACGATGGGGTCAATAATAAATATGGAGTTAATTTAAAAGAAGTTCCCCTGTATCGTATAAGATCAAAACATGGAGGAATTATGCATAATAAATTTTGTGTTATAGACAACCAAATTGTAATAACAGGCTCATATAATTGGACAAATAATGCAGAATTCAGAAATGAAGAGAATATTTCTATAATAGAAGATAATAGCACTGCATCTGATTATTCCGTAAAATTTAGAGATTTAATAACTCCAAGAGATTGAAATCGTCTACGTTTTCAAAGAATAATAAAGTGGTTCTTAATATAGTAAAATGGCACTCGCAATAAACATAAACGACCTGCTTAACAAGCAGAAGATTGAATCTAACCGCATTGAGTTTAAGAAAGGTTGGAATCCGGGAAGTATTTATCATAGTATATGTGCTTTTGCCAATGACTTTGATGACCTTGGTGGTGGATATATCATCGTTGGTGTAGATACTGACGATAAGACAGGAATGGCAATTCGTCCTGTAGAAGGAGTTCCATTGGAAAAGATTGATGGCATATTGCAGGAGATGGTTGCGTACAATAACAAAATGGCTCCATACTATTTGCCTCGTACCTCCGTGGAAGAGGTGGACAGCAAACAAGTAATTGTAATTTGGTGTCCAGCTGGTAGTTACCGTCCATATTCTGTACCTGTAAATGTAACTGCAAAAGGTACGAAAGAATATTTTTATATCCGTAGTGGCACAAGTAGCATTGAGGCAAGAGGTGAAGTTCTCGTTGAATTGCGAGAGTTGGCTAATCGTGTGCCTTTTGATGAACGAGGCAATAGCGACATCCAGTTGGAAGATATTTCTCTGGTGCTTCTTCGTGATTATCTTGTCAAAGTGGGTAGCAAACTGGCTGATGATGTGATAACGACTCCGCTTTCCACCATACTTGACCAAATGGAACTGTACACAGGACCAAAAGAAAACCGTTTGCTTCGCAATGTGGCAGCCATGATGTTCTGCGAGAATCCAAGCAAGTTCTTCCCTTACACTCAGATTGATGTAGTGACATTCCCTAACGGAAAGAAGAATGATCCAAACAATTTCACAGAAGTTACATTCAAAGGCAGTGTTCCGCAGATGATAAAACAGACAATGGATTACATCAAGAGCAATGTACTCAAAGAGCATGTGCGTAAGATTTCCGGTAGGCAGGAGGCAGAACGTTTTTGGAACTATCCATACGATGCTATTGAGGAAGCAGTTGTAAACTCTGTATATCACAGAGATTTCTTGCAGCATGAACCAATAGAGATTACCATTGAACCAAGCGGAATCTCTATACTCAATTGTCCTGGACCTGACAGAAGTATCTCCAAGGAGGATATAGAAAAGGGCGATATGCTAAAAAGCCGTCGCTATCGCAACCGTCGTTTGGGTGATTTCTTAAAAGAGCTTGACCTTACAGAGGGTCGCTCAACTGGTGTTCCAACAATACAAACAAAGTTAGCAGAGAATGGTTCACCACGTGCCATCTTTGAAACTACAGATGACCGCTTGACGTTCTTGGTTACTATTCCTGTTCATGAAGGATGTCGTGAAAGTTCGGAAACGAATAGCAACAGTTCGGAAACAGACATACTTGGTTCGGAAAGAGGTTCGGAAACAAAAACGAAAAGTTCGGAAAGAAGTTCGGAAACAAAGGACTTGATTATAGATATTATAAAACAAGACCCACATATAACAGCCGCTGAAATCGCAATGCAATTGAATATGTCTTCACGAGGAGTTGAGAAGCAAATACGTAAACTTCGTGAATTAGGCAAAATTAAACGAACAGGTGGTAGATTTGGAGGCTATTGGGAAATCGTAATATTAGACAAAGAATAAAACGGATATGTTATTAGGAAACAAGATAAGGTCTCTAAGAGACGAACAAGGGATATTGCAGCGTCAAGTGGCTGCATACTTAGAAATAGACACCCCCATGTTCAGCAAGATTGAACGTGGGGATAGGCGAGCAAAGAGAAGTCAAGTAATTCAAATGGCAACATACTTCAAAGTGGATGAAAAGGAAATGCTCACCCTTTGGCTTGCTGATAAAATTCTAAGCGATTTAGAGGGTGAAGAGGATTTGAAACTTACAGCCATTGAAACAGCAAAAGATGAGTTACTGGATGTTAATCGCTAATTTGCAGCAAACTATTCATCTTCTGATATAAACAACGCAAGATTGATTTTTTGCAGATAATGGGAACTTTATGGTATCATTTACGCTTAATGCCATAAAGTTTCTTTTGATTTACAGATACTTATAAAACATATACTGGTTCAAAGCGTGGAGTCAGTCTGTTACCCGTTCCACGATTCGTAGGCTTTCGCATTGCCCTGTCAGTCGAAACGAGCAACGCCGAAAGCCCCACTATGTGTAAGTATATAAATACCCATTCTTGGCAACGAATGCAAAATGCAAACACAGCCAATGAGGGCTGTATACAATACACCCATGAGATGTCCTTTGTCGCTTTGTTCTTGACTGACAGATGAGTTTGCGAAGTTCACGAATCGTCAAAACCAAAGCGTCAGATACGCCTTTTATTATGTATATGTCTGCCCAACCTCTGCCCATCGGGGCTTTCGGTATGTAGACGTTACAAAGGTAACACTTTTGTCTTAGCTTCTGTTTTGTTTGACTGACAAAACATGATTTTATGGTTTGATTTAACATTAATTAAATGAAGTTGTTTAAACTTA
>Ga0137306_103131_pt1 | contig 12688 bp, 9 predicted proteins | sample Inofroosms_March_FD_97187 | JGI IMG/M metagenome (GOLD analysis project Ga0137306, IMG submission 97187) | Mouse cecal microbial communities from Vienna, Austria - N-Acetylneuraminic and N-Acetylglucosamine D2O microcosms_March | ecosystem: Host-associated > Mammals > Digestive system > Large... | reverse complement strand
ATATGCGTAAGTATTCCCCCGAAGATAAGTATTTCAAAATTTTATGGGATACTTAAAAGGAAAGAGTCCCGGAAAGAAGAAAGCATCATCCTGAAACGAATGAACTCATCCCCAACAGAAAAAAATCTATAACAGCTGACCCTGGCAACCCAAAAACAGAACATTGTACTGTCCTCACAACTGGTTCGGCGCTCAGGCAACGAGGCATCTATGGTAATGGATGTACGGTTCAGAGTGTTTGATATGCTTTTGACCGGGGATGTAGAAGGAGAAGAACGGATTACAGAGAGTCTGAAAAAGGAAAGGAAGTATAGGAATCGCACGTGGGAGGTTTTGAAGGTGGCGCATCATGGTTCAAAGAATTCATCAACCGAAGAATTACTTCAACAGGTTCAGCCTGCTTATGCGTTGATCTCAGCGGGACAGGAAAATCGGTATGGGCATCCGCACCGGGAGACGATAGAAAGATTAACAGATGCTGGCAGCAGGATCTATTCCACGCAAGAAAATGGGGCGATCATAGTAGAGGTAGCGGATGGGGAAATATTAAGAATGAAGAAATGGCAAAGATAGATTGAAAAAGGGATGCTATGCAACTGAATTTCTGTGGAAATGCCGATGTTTAGTTGTTATAATATATTTGGAAATAAACTATTACAGGAAAGTAGTTTATGAATGGAAGGGATGTGGAAGGAAATGGAAATGCGAAAGAAGAAACTTCCAATTGGGATTGAAAATTTTGAAGATATCAGGAAAGAAGATTTTTACTATGTCGATAAAACAGGGTTTATTGCCGAATTGCTTCATAATTGGGGAGCAGTGAATTTATTCACTCGTCCCAGAAGGTTTGGGAAAACTCTGAATATGAGTATGCTGGAACACTTTTTCTCGTTAAATGGAGATAAAAGTATTTTTAATGGACTGGAGATTTTAAAAGAGACAACGCTCTGTGAGGAATATATGGGGAAATATCCGGTTATATCCATTTCATTAAAAGGAATTGATGCGCTTAACTTTGAAACAGCATTTCGAATGGCTGCTCGGGCTGTGAGGAGATCGGCTTCAAAAGTGCAGTATCTTTTAGAGAGTGATGCATTAAGTGAAAGTGATAAGATGGAGTATAAGAGTCTTTTGGATAGTAAAATGGATGAATCTACGTTCTGCGACAGCCTGAGAACATTGTCAGAAATGTTGGAAAAACATCATCATACAAAGGTTATCCTGCTAATTGATGAATATGATGTCCCGCTGGCAAAAGCCCATGCGAACGGATATTATGATCAGATGATTTCCCTGATCCGAAGTCTGCTTGGAGAGGCGCTGAAGACAAATAGCAGCCTAAAATTAGCGGTACTGACTGGCTGCCTTCGGATTTCAAAGGAAAGTATCTTTACCGGGCTAAATAATCTGAAGGTATTGACAATTGCGGATGAGCGTTTTGCTGAATATTTTGGTTTTACGGATAAGGAAGTAAGAGAGCTTCTGAAGTATTATGATGTAATGGATTATTATGATGCTGTAAAAAGATGGTATGACGGCTATCAGTTTGGAAATGTAGAAGTATATTGTCCGTGGGATGTGCTAAACCATTGCGACAGGATCAGAAGCGAGCCTCATGTGCAGCCGGAAAACTATTGGATCAACACCAGCAGTAATGACGCGGTGAAACGGTTTATTCAGGAATCGTCAAATGCAACGACAAAACGGGAGATTGAGTGTCTGATAGCGGGTGAGGTTATTACGAAGGAGATTCATCAGGAACTCACATTTCCGGAGATTTACCAGACAACCAGCAATATCTGGAGTCTGCTCTTTACCACAGGTTATCTCACTCAGCGGGGAAAGGCAGAGGGAAGACAGATGAAACTTGCGATTCCTAATCTGGAAATCCGGGATATTTTTGAGACACAGATTATGGAGTTTTTTAAAGAGAATGTCAAAGAAGACGGGGAGACCTTGGGTCGTTTCTGTACTGCACTGCAAAAGGGAGATTCAGAAAATGTAGAGAAGATTTTTACAGAATATTTAAGAAGGACCATTAGTATCCGGGATACAGCTGTAAGAATAGACATGAAAGAGAACTTTTACCACGGGGTTCTCTTAGGAATTCTGGGAGTGAAAAATCGTTGGGGTATTTCTTCTAATCGGGAAATGGGAGAAGGCTACGCGGATATTCTTGTTGAACCGGATGCCGGGGATATGGGAATTATTATAGAAATAAAATATGCACATGACGGAAATCTGGACAGGGCATGTAAGGAAGCGTTGAAACAGATAGAATATACTAGATATGAAGACGATCTTGCAGATGATGGGGTGGAGAATATTTTGAAATACGGAATTGCATGTTATAAAAAGCGGTGTAAGGTCATGCTGGCAGAAAATAGATAAAAATGAGTATAAGAACATGAAAGCTCTGAGGTAAATATGCTTCAGAGCTTTCTTTATACCTGCATATACGAAAAAACCAGTCTTGGTATCTGAAAAGTTTAGATAAGCTAAAATTATTTGACATCAAAAAAAGAAGCGATGGCATAAGGGCAGGCAGGATTCGGCTGAAATATGAAGAAAAGAGAATTTATTTGGGTTATCATCCGGATTATAACTTAGCAAAGGAATTTTATTATTGTAGGAATACCAAGGGGCTTATATGGGATTTTTCCATTCATGCGTCACCAAATCTGAAATACCAGGTTTTTACGGTACTAAATTATGCGCTGGAAAGTTCGTCAGGCCGTGAATTGAGGCGGGGATATCTTGCACCGCTGCATTTCTTTTATAGGTACTGTATAGATGAAGGGATAACGGATCTTACACAATTAGAGCAGAATCAAATTGATGAATATATCCGTAAAGCAAAAGCGGAGCCGCTTGTAAAGAACCTGTATCATCAGATTGTGGATAAGGTACAGAGGATTCTTTTTATAGAGGCTAAGGATATAAACTGGGAGGCAAATGTATGGTACTTGGAGCGTTTTCAGTTTGATGCAACACGTTATGATCCGACAAGGCCGGTAAAGCGGATTTCCTTTTTGGATATAGCGGATAAAGGAAATCGGGAATATTTAAAGAAATATGTAAAATATCAGCTTGGTGTGACAGGAGCCTCTGTCCAGAATATTTGGGCACGGACATATATTACAAAAGCTTTTCTGCGTTTTCTGGATCAAGAAAAACTTGCGGTAGATAAACTGACTGCGGCAGAGATTGATTTGTATATGAGGAAGCTGCAGGAAGAAGATGTTGAAATTATAACTTTTAATGATAAAGTGGCCGAGATTCACTGCTTTTTTAGATTCTTGACAGCAAGGGGATACTATAGCAAGGTTCCGTTTTACCCGGAATACTATATCAAGCGGGCAACGGTGCCGCATCATTACCGGTCTGTGCCGCAGAATACGGTGACGGAGATTTTTAAGAATTTAAAAGGGATGCCGGAAGATATGCGGCTTATGTATCTGCATTTATGGTGCCTTGGATTACGGATTAATGAAGTATGCTCTATAAAACGGGAAGGATATTATCTGAAGGAAGGGGTTGCCTGGCTTCGGATTTACCAGCATAAGATGAAGATGGAAAAGGTAATCCCAATCCCAATGCTGCTGTACCGGAGCATGATGGTATACATAGAACGAAGAGAAATCGGGTTGGATTCCTATGTGTTTCAAAACTCGAAAGGAGGCCCGTATTTATCAACTCATTATTGGCATGAGATGGTGGACTGGTGCAATGAGTTAGGAATCAGGTGTGGGGATCATGTGTTCCAGACGCATGATTACCGGCATGGCGTAGCCACCGCATTGTATGAACATGGGGCTTCGATTCAGGCGATCCGGGAATTCCTTGGACATAAGCATGAAAATATGACGCGGCGGTATATCGACTGTATCCAAAGGCATGTAGACCGATCCAGTGAACAATATTATAAAGAGCAGAAAAGTCTTGCAAGTGAATGGAAAGAAGGAAGTGGGAAAGATGGAAGCTAAGATTTACATAAAAGAACTTCCCTGTTATCAAAGAAAAGGAAATGCTTCTGAAAAAAGAATCAGGGTTATGGAGCGGCATTTTTACGATTTAGGGCTCTTGGCAGCGGAGGGGCAGAAAAAGGAAATGGAAGCGTTCATACGGAGCCGCGGGGAAGAACTGAGTATGGCTACCGTAGATGGGGATATTATCCGCTATAATGTGATTGCCAGGTTTATGAAAGAGAAATGTCCCTTGCTTAATAGCTTCCGGGCAGTACCGGAAGAGGTCCTTGTTAAGAAATTTAAGGCATGGCTTTTAAACCACGGATATCAGATCACTCGGAAGCATTATATGAAGAGCATGGGAAGGAATTTACAGGAGGAGGCAGGGCCGGTAAAGTACTTGCGTCTCTTGCTTCATTTCCTGGAACCGGAAGACAAACGGCCGGAGTGGGAAAAAGACGTGTGGAATCTGGACAATCTGGGATTTGAGGTCAGGCAGAATCCGATACAGATGATAAGGACGATAAGATTTACAGGAATCAGGCAGGAGACAATAAAAGAAGAAGTGAAACAGGCATGTTATATCAGGATTAAATATTTATCCGTAGGTTCACTGCAGGGGGAGATACGTGCGGTAAGACATTTTTCAGAATTCCTTGCTGAGAGGAACCCGGAGATCACAAGCTTAGGAGAGGTGGGGCGGTTAAATATTGAGGAATATTTAACTCACATCAATCTGGAAAGAGGCCAGGAAAGAAATCTAAAATCTGAAATGGCAAATTTAAAAGATATGCTGCGGCAGGTAGGGAAAGTGATTGGCAATCCCAAGCTGGAGAAATTATTTATCAAACAGGATATGCCCAAAATGCCTGAAGTGGCATTCAAAACTTATTCCGATGAAGAAATAAGGCGGTTAAATTATTATATCGTCAACATGGAAGAACAGGTGGCGCGTGCATTGATCCTGCATCAGATGCTTGGGGGAAGGATTTCCGATACCCTTACCCTGCGCACAGACTGCTTATATCAGGAAAACGGCCACTATATTGTCCGGATGTATCAGGTAAAGACTTCTTATTATGAAAAACCAGTTCCGGATGATGTGGCTAAGTTAATCCAGAAATCAATGGAATATACCTATGAAAAGTATGGGGAAACCGAATATATTTTTGTGAATGAATCGAATCCTTCCTTACCGTTTCAATATTCTATGTTGAAACACCGTGTATACACGCTGATTCGTGAAAACAATATCTGTAAAGATAATGGAGAACGGATGGGCTTTGCCACACATTTATTCCGGCACTGCTATGGCATGAAGCTTGTGGAACTGCATCTGGATGATGCGGCCATCGCACATTTATTAGGGCATAGAGGCGTAAATACGGTTTATCGGTATCGGCGGGCAAGCGGAAAGCTGATGGTAAAGGAGACCGAAGAACTAAGGAAAACAATGGATGAGATATTGAGTGAGATTATCAAGGAGTGGGATGGATATGAGCAAGTATTCCAAAATGGTTGAATCGAATCAGAAAGCAAGTAAAGAAAAAATTGATTGTGCGATCCGGACGATCAAAGAAATGCTGGAGAAAGAAGAACAGCTTCTGGTCTGTAATCTGGTTCGGAAAACGGGATTGTCTAGGGCTTTCTTTTATAAGAATCCGACGGTAAGTAAATTCCTAAATGAAGCGAGGCAGCAGCAGGAAGGCAAGATGTTCCACCAGAAGAAGAAGGTGATTCTGGATTATGCACTGGAACGGCAGAATGAGTTGATTAAGATGGAGTATGAAAAGTCTCAAAAGGAGAATAAGGATTTGAAGGTGGAAAATGAAAAGCTGAAGAAGGCACTTAAAAAGAAAGAAGTGGCGTTTATTAAGGGATTATGAAAGTTGAATTAAGCTATTTAAACTTATTTTTGTTAATAATTTGAAGCACTAGCCATCTTATGATGGCTAGTGCTTTTGAGAAAGGTGCATTTCTAAAGAAGAAAGTAATTTTTTTGCTTCTTTGACATACGGATTGTTTTCGTCAATTTTAGAGTTGGAACAAATGGGCATTTCATTAGGTGTTTCTGGAAAATCAGGAAGTTGTTTTTCATAAATTTCGTTTACCCAATAAACAAATGCGATGGATATTTGAAGATTGGTTGCTGCCTTGTCATTCCCTTTATAGATACAGACGATAACGTAAGTTGGGTAAATGGAAAAACCAGGCATCATGTATTTTGAAGTTTCTCCACTGAAAACAACATTTTTTCCATGTTGTTGACCGTATTCTTTGAGAAGTTCTTCTATATTTTTTTGTTCCCAATTATCGATTTTTTCCAAAGCAGCATCGAGTGTTGAGGAGAAGGAAACTCTCGCTTCCTTGCGCAGATCATCATTCATTTTTATAGGCTCCTTTCTATAAATGTTTTTTTACATATATAAAATTTCTTACTATAACCATGTGACATGCCTACCTCCTTTCTATCAAAACATGGTTTGATTAATTGTCTTGGACGGATAATAGAGAAGAAAGGAAAAAATTACAAGTTTGGATTAAGTGTTTTAGACTTTCCCAAAGTTTAAGAAAAGTTGCTTCTCTACTGCCTGGGTTGTTATTTGGCTCTTCTGAATACATCCGTTTTTTTGCTTTTAATATGGAGAGAAGAATAGAAAGCGTTTCCGCATCTTCCTTGGTATATTGTTTATACCAATCGGTTATTTGTAAAAATAGTTCTGGATCACGATTATACATGCTAGAAGATGTTTTTTCTAAATCAAGTATCTCTCCTGTTAAATTAAGATATATGGGCCCATCTTTTGGATATTTAAAATGATATCCAGCATTTAAAAGCAACTCATCAATTGGTATGCCTAAATATGGAGCCAATTTACGTAATGTATTGGCAGAGGGTAATTCATGTCCATTTTCAGCTTTGTTTAAGGCAGAATAACTGATTTTTGCTTTTGAAGCTAATGTACGTAAGCTTAAGCCTTTTGCATTTCGTTTACTTCTTAGGTATTTACCGAAAATTTGTTCTTGTGAGTATTCTTCTGTGGATGCCGATATCATTTTTTTTTCCATAGATTCCAGGACCACTTCTTCTTCTGAGACACTTATAAAGTGTGTGTCTTTCTGCAAACTTTGAATATTGCCCATAATTAATGTTTGACCTCCTTGCTCAGCTGACCCTCTTTGCCGCTGAGGGTGTTTACGTTTTATAACAAAATTATAACATTATATTTATGGTAAAGCAACAAAAAGAAGATGTGCACAATGTAGAAAAAAGAAAGTAAATTTTGTTAAAATTATACAAAAAAGAAAATAAAAATTAATTAAAATATAAATGAAATATGACAAAAAAAGGGTGATATATGTTTACAAGTCATAATTAATGAGATATAATATAAAAGCGAGGTCATATAACAAAAAGCACGAATAAATGTTGTTTGATTGACGGAGGTGAATATATTATGGGAAAAACAAAAATTAATTTTGGAGAAAATAATATTTTTGTAGATGATCAAAGTGTATTAAGATTTTCTAAAGAGCGAAAGAGAGCATTTAGTTATTTGTTGTCATCGGACGGCTTGGAAAGAGACATTTTTTTTTATAATGAGGCAAAGGAAACAAGAATAGAATTTGATGATTTTATTGATGATTATGAAAATAGAAAATGTTTTTTTGTTGGATTTAGAGGGACAGGAAAAAGTGCATTTTTATTTAATTATTTTAAAATGGATGCAAATAAGAGCTTTTGGGTGTCTGATGATACATTATATTGGCGATATATAAGCATGGGGAATACAATAGTTGAATTTACAGATGAAATGTTAATGCTAGCAGAGATAGAAAATCTGTGCAAATTTTTGCAGAATTCCTATTCACTGCCAGGTGAAAATGAGAAAGTATTGGATTTATATGAATTTATTGTAGACACTAAAGAAAGTGTGTTAAGGAATTCTCAGTTAAAGCGAGAAAAAGATTCGGTAGAAAGTTTTCAAGAGGAATTAAAACTTTTGAAAAATAACAGAACTATCACTTATAGATTAATGATATTGAAATTTTATCTGTTAAACTATATAACGAATATTAAAAAAGTTATTTTGATTTTTGATTTTGTTACGGATGAAGTTATATTTGAAAATCTATTAAAAAAAATAAATGAATGTATGCTAAACTTTAATAGAGATAAGTTTAAAAGTGGATATTGTGTAAAAGGTATTTATACGATAAGACCAACGGTATATAGAAGCTTGGCCTTAGAGCAAAAAGGTTTTGAAATTATTGAAAAGAAAATAAAAATGAATATGCCTAAATTATTTCAAGAAAGGTTTGACCATGCTTTTCATCAAGAAGACATATGGTGGGAACAAAAAGGGTTTGATAAAAGCGATTTGTCTTTTGCATGGGAACGAATAAAAGAGCTCAACAGCATTTTTAGTGGGAAATATCAAAAAATGATTCAAGGATTAAGCTTTTTTGATATCCATGAGGTGTTGAAATGTTATAGAAATATAATTTTTAATACGACATGGGTTCAAAAAAAGGAATATTTCTATACTAATGAAGTAAGTCAAGCGAACAAAGGATTTCTCTTTAATAACATTACATGTATTAGAGCTTTAGCATGTCAAAATCAACATCTTTATATGGGGAGTTCTATAAATACAATTATTCCTAATATTTTGTATAATACAGAGGATGAAGAATATGGCATTTATATTCTCTTGTTAATGAAGTATTTTGTGAGAAGAAAAAAGAAAGATATGAATGATTGTTTTGGAGAACAATCAGGTGAAGAGTATTTAGAAACATTATTCAATATTGAGAAAATTTGGGGGAAGGGGAAAGATTATGAAAACTTTAGGGAAGCAATAAAATATATGTTAGATCAGGAAATATTAAGAAAAAGTATATATTCTAAAAAAAGCAGCATGAAAATCCGTAATGAAATTATTATAAACGATATAGTGGATTATGGCTGTATTTATATTAGCACTAGAGGGGCTGAACTGTGGGATATGCTACAAAATGACTCCGTGCTGATGGAAATCTGTAGAGAAGATTATTATAGAGAAGAAAAAAAAGGTGTTAATTTTGAATCTAGCTATCAATTAATAAGCGCTGGAAAGCAGTGGGAAATATTTTGGGACTTATTACTTATGATAGAAGACCTGAAAAAGGAAGAGGATAAACTTTATAAACGAATGAAAAAAGAATTTTCTGATGAGTTTGAAAGAATGTTTGGAAGAAAAAGAATGACTTATTTTTTGTTGGAGGGTGTGAATAAATCCATTGCTTATTCTAGTAGTTGTAGTAATATGTTTTTGAAAAATAAAAGCCGAGAAATTGAAAAATTAGTTAATGAGACGAGATAGGAGGATTTATGGAAGAAAGTAGAGAAACTATACCCAATAGTATTATGGCATATATTAATGAGATTGCTGAGCGGATGAGGCAAGGGAGAGCGGCAGTAATGGTGGGGTGTGGATTTTCAAAAAATGCAAATCCGAAACGTTATACAGAAAAAAAATTTTTAGATTGGGGAGAATTAGGAAATATTTTTTATAAAAAATTATATGGGAAATATCCATGGGAAGAAGAAAAAGCGTATTTTTATAATGATGTAATGAAATTGGCAGAAAGGGTAGAAGAATGTTTTGGAAGAACGGTATTAGATAAGCTTATAATTGATAATTTGCCTGATGAAGAATATGAACCTTCTGAAATACATGAAATGTTACTTAGACTCAATTGGACTGATATTTTTACAACTAATTATGATACGCTTTTGGAACGTACTAGAGAAAAAGTGTTTTATAAAAGGTATGAACTTATAGTAAGCAAGGATGATTTAGTATTTTCAAAAAATCCTAGAATTATAAAACTTCATGGTAGTTTTCCGTCAATAAGGCCTTTTGTAGTTACAGAAGAAGATTATAGAAAATATCCTAAAGAGTCAGCTATATTTGTAAACACAGTACAGCAATCGCTTATTGAAAATACTATGTGTATGATTGGATTTTCGGGAGAAGATCCGAATTTTCTTAAGTGGATAGGATGGATACGTGATAGTTTGGGTAAAAATATTGCATCAAAAATATATCTTATAGGTGTTTTTAAAGAACAAGAAATAGAAAGAAAACTTTATCATTCACGAAATGTTGTTCTTGTTAATATGAAAGAATGTTTGGGTATTGAAGAGGGTGATCATAATAAGGGATTAAAGTTGTTTTTTGAAAAACTTTTGGAACTTCAGTCGGAAAAGGAGAATAAAATTTGGGAAGAATTTAATGATATATCAGTGCAATCTTTGATTAGTGCTATAGAAAATAAACAGTTACAGATATCAATTAAAAAAGTTACAGATGAATGGAGAAAAGAGCGAGAATCATATCCGGGATGGCTGATAGTACCTTATGATAGACGAGTACATCTTGAGAGTTCAGTAAAATCTATTGGTGTAATATTACATACTATTTATGATTTTTTAGAAGAAAACGCGTATGAGAAAATAGGTGATTTTCTATATGAATTTGAATGGAGAAGATACAATAGTCTGGTGACACAGAAATATGAATGGATATTATTATATGAAAAATATATACAGAAAAAAAGTTTAAATAGTCATATTCGTATGTATTTGGGTTTGGCAATTTTAGAATTTTATAGGTTATCTGGAAATAGTGAAAAGTGGTTAGAATATGAAAAAATATTAGAAAGAGAAATAAGAGGGGGAGAATATGAACAAAAATTTTGTCTCGAAAAAGCATACCAGAAATTGTATAGACTGGAATTTGGAGCATTAACTAGAATATTGGTACAATTACCACAATGTGATTTGACATCCAATAGTGTGTTTCTTTATTCTGCAATATTTGTGGAGATGGGACATTATGATGAAGCTGTAGAATACCTCATGAGAAATTTAAACGAAATGAGGAGGCAGATGGGTGATACTATAGATTATCAGAAATATTCATATGAGGCAAATTATATTTCGTTGTTAGATTATATAGAAAAGTATGAGTACTATCGTCATTCCTATCATAATTTGGCTCAGAGTCAAATGCAGGATTATGCTCATTATCGGACATTGCGCGGGTATGAATGTGATTTGCAATATGAAAGTGATTATCTTATGAATAGTATTATTACCAAATGTAATACTATAGGGATGTACAAGTTGATTGAAAAAGTAGATGCGCAACAATATATGAACTTTATTGAAATAATAGGTATGACTTTTAGAGCGAATTATCTTGTCAGACATGTTGACAAAATTCCAAGGATAATCCAAGGTATGTTATACGAAAATCCTTATAGAGCTTTTATATGTACTGTTAGGTTTTCAGACGTTAAAAGTGCAAAAGAAATATGGAATTATAAAGAGTGTGCTGGTATTAAAAGTGAACATGCAGAAAGAATAGCTGATGTATGTTTGCGTACATGCGAACAAAATAAAGAGTATATTTTAGATGCAATAACTCACAATTATAACAGCTTGCCAATGGGTTTGCCAGAGATATTGCCAGTGATTTTGTCAGGAATTGTTGATAAATTATGTTCGGAAACTAAACATAAGATACTACGATTTATTCGCTTTGGGTTGGAATATTCAGAAATGGGGTTTAAAAATTTAAAAACGCTTTTGCGAAATACTATAAAATCATTGAATAAGGATGAGTTGGGTGAATATTGGGATGATTTTTTTTCCTTTCCATTAGGAGAAGTGGAGAAAGATGGAGAAAGTTTAGAGATGTTACTAGAGCCTGTTATATATATAGATGTGGCAAATGTTATGACTTCTAAGGAAAATGCTATATGTGAATTTAAAATAGAAGACTGGGAGAAAGAATATACAAGCGAGTCAGAAAAAGATGCATTGTTTTTGAGAAAATTGTTATTTTCTATATTGACTCAGAATAAGGACATGGCGTCTAAGGCTGCAGTAGAATTAGGAAATTCTTTTAATAAGAAAGATTATGTGGATAAATTATATTGCTATTATTTATACAATTTTGGAGACACTTTAGAGTTAGAAAAAGTAAAAGAGAGTTTTATTAGCCGTTTAGATAAGCGGATAAATAAATTGAAAAGCTACGAAAATTTAAAGTGCATTGAATTGTTCTCTGATTTAGAAGATATGAGGGATGAATTAAATTATTATTATTCCAATTCTCATAATTTAATAAGTTGGGATGAGAAAATACTTGAAGAATATTTAAATGTAATAACTCAATGGAAGGAATATGTAAAGATATTTATTGAAAATGGCATGTACTCGGAATTTTGTGGATTAAACTGGATGATTCTTGAAGAGATTTTATTAATATTACTAATTCACGAGAAGGATAAAGGTTGCGTTGTCAAAAGAATGCAGAGATTAGATAAAGATTTACAACAAATAAATATACCGTTTGCTTTACAGAAATTTTACCAGAAGAATATGCAATTGGATTTAGATATTGCTAATTTTTTTATATGTCAAATAATGAAGGGTAATGCTGAAAAAGAAGAAATCATTATGATTATAAGGAATTTGAAAAAATTTTATGATTTAGAGGATGAAAAATTTAATGGTTTTTTCAGTATAATTAACTTGGCTTTTTCGACAGATTATTTTTAATAGAAATCGTATAACTATAGTCTGTGAACAAATGCAATGAAATTTCAAATTTAAGTTGTTTGTTGTTTCTAATCAACATCTACTTAAAGCAGTAAAGTATTAT
>Ga0137306_103130_pt1 | contig 12693 bp, 10 predicted proteins | sample Inofroosms_March_FD_97187 | JGI IMG/M metagenome (GOLD analysis project Ga0137306, IMG submission 97187) | Mouse cecal microbial communities from Vienna, Austria - N-Acetylneuraminic and N-Acetylglucosamine D2O microcosms_March | ecosystem: Host-associated > Mammals > Digestive system > Large... | reverse complement strand
ATGCCCGGATTTTGGAATAGATTGCCGCCGCCTTCTATATGGGCGGCAAACCGGTTGGCCCTCTCCAGCTCTTTGCCAGAGCAGGGGGCGGAACCTTCCTGCTTAAAGGCATTTCCGGCAATGCCTTTTCTGGCATCGCGGATGATTTCATCCCGCTGCTTAAGCTGCTCTTTCCAGGAAGCCTGTTGCCTATGATAAGCCTGTTGAAACCGGACATTCTGCTTTCCGGAGGATTGATAAATCATCCCCTCTCTGGAAAAAGAGTATGGAGCGGCAGACCTGCTGCGGGCCTGTTTTCCGTGGGCAAAAAGAGTATGTACGGCCTGAGGGGAGAGAGTCCGTCCGGCAGTCTGGCGGTAAAGGCTGGAGCGGATACTGTCCAGAGAGGTGTTTTGCCCGGCTTTTTCCAGGAGAGATATCAGCTGTTCCAGATTCTGATCCATTATCAAACTAATCTTTTGAGCCAACAGGCCATCCAGACGTTCCAGCTGCGCTATTAGATTTTCCCCTTCTGCATTTTTCAGAGCCGCCTCAAGCAGAGTCAGGTACAGCTTTGACAGCTCCTGAAGCTGTTTTGAGAGGGCAAGGTTGGGATCCGGCTGCCATTCCAGGAAAAGCTCCCAGTCTTCTCCTTCCAGCTCCAGCATCCATCTTAGCTCCTCAGCTGTCCAATCCCTTCCGTTTGCGGAGAGCCGCCTGCGTGACTCAGAGATTTCTGCAGTGTCCTTGGGCTGTTCCTGTTGGTCATCTGTATGGGTTGAATCTGTTTTTTCCTGCTGCTTTGTAACGGTTTTAGAGAGTTTTTGGAACAGAGTCTCACTGGCCCTGATTTCTTGCTGCTGTTTGACAAGCTGAAGTTCTTTTTCTGTACTGACAACTGGCTCGGAAGCCGAATTGGCTGCTTTTATATTTGACATATCGTTTCCCTTTCCTGCTGTGCTGGAAAATGTGCTCTTATTAACATATATCGGCTTAATTGCGAATTATCCTACAAAAACCGGGAAAAATAAAGAACCTTAGGCATTTTTTACAAAGCGGTATTTTTTATGAAAAAACACTTGAAAAATCCGGTGAAAGCGTTTACTATGTATTTATAAAAATACTGTATACAAAATAATGTATTATAAGAAACAATAGAGGGATTTGCTATGACAACTCATTTTAAACTCCGGGCCTATGGAAAAATTAATTTGGGATTGGATGTTTTGAGAAGGCGGGAGGACGGCTACCATGAGGTACGGATGATTATGCAGACAGTGGGACTGTATGATCAGATTGACCTGTTTTTTCGAAAGGAGCCGGGGATTGAGATAGAAACCAACCTGTCCTACCTTCCTGTCAACGAGAATAACCTGGTGTATAAGGCAGCTAATCTGCTGATGGAAGAATTTCAGGTAAAAAACGGTGTTTTTATCCGCCTGCGTAAGCTGATTCCTGTGGCTGCCGGAATGGCAGGCGGAAGCAGCGATGCCGCTGCTGTTTTAGTGGGAATCAACAAGATGTTCCATCTGGGCCTTTCTATGGAGGAACTGATGGAGCGGGGAGTAAAGATCGGGGCTGACGTGCCTTATTGTATTATGAGGGGAACCGCTTTATCGGAAGGCATCGGCGAAAAACTGACTCCTTTGCCTCCTATGCCCCAGTGCCAGGTGCTTCTGGCTAAACCGGCCATCAGTGTTTCTACCAAATATGTATATGAAAACCTTCATGCCAATGAGTTAAGGCCGGAAGAACACCCGGATATTGACGGAATGATTGAAGCTATTGGGAGGAGCGATCTGCTGGGAATATCGGGGCGTCTGGGAAATGTATTGGAGCTGGTGACTGCCCGAAGATATCCGGTAATCGAAGAGATTAAAGGGGTTATGAGAGAATACGGAGCTTTGGGAGCTATGATGAGCGGAAGCGGGCCTACCGTGTTTGGCCTGTTTTCTAACCCAAAAGCCGCTGCCGCGGCCTACGAGGATCTGCGGTACGGAGAGCATAGTACCCTGGCAAGGCAGGTATACCTGACCAATTTCTACAACAACAGGAAAACAGAGGAAAATTAGGTGACGCTCTGCGTCGCGTGCCGATTCATAATTATACAGGAGGAAGGTAAATGCGGAGCATTTTCAAGATACCTTCCGACGACATGGCAGGTGACGCTCTGCGTCGCGTGCCGATTCATAATTATACTAGGAGGAGGAAGTCATGGGAAACGATTTTCGGGTAACAATGAATGAATATCTGCCTTTGCGGGATGTAGTATTTAATACCTTGCGCCAGGCGATTTTAAAGGGGGAGCTGGAGCCGGGAGAAAGGCTGATGGAGATTCAGCTTGCAGAGCGTTTAGGAGTAAGCCGGACTCCTATCCGCGAAGCTATCCGCAAGCTGGAGCTGGAAGGCCTGGTTTTGATGATTCCCAGAAAAGGCGCCGAGGTGGCCAAGATTTCTGAAAAAAGCTTAAAGGATGTTCTGGAGGTACGCCGCTCTTTAGAAGAGCTGGCAATTGAGCTGACCTGCCAGCGGATTTCCGAGGAAGGGATTGCAGAGATGGAGAATATTCAGAAGACTTTTTCGGAAGCTATTCACAAAGGAGATGCTATGGCCATTGCCGAGGCAGACGAGCAATTTCATGAGCTGATCTATAAGGCTACCGGTAATAACCGCCTGGTTCAGATTCTGAATAATTTAAGAGAGCAGATGTACCGCTACCGTTTGGAATATATAAAAGATGCGGGAAAGCGCCAGGTATTGATTGTAGAGCACGAGCACATTCTCCGCTGCATAAAGCGCCACAGTATTATAGAAGCAAAGGCTGCGGTAAGAGAGCATATTGATAATCAGGAAATCACAGTATCCAAAAATATCAAAGAAAGGGCATCATAAAAACTGCGTTAAAAATATAAAAAAATCATAAAAATCGTTGACGAAGTGACAACCTGTCATTATAATAGTGACAGGTTGTCACTTTTTGCTGCCAGGCAAAAGTGGCAAAAAGGAAGGTGAGGAAGGTGAAATTATATGCCTACAGAACGATTTGCCCGTCTGCCGGCAGAAAAGCAGGAAAGTATTCGGATGGCCGCCATATCTGAATTTACCCGAGTTCCTTTCGAAAAAGTATCCATCAATAAAATTATTCAAAATGCGGATATTTCCAGGGGAAGCTTCTATACATATTTTGAGGATAAAAGGGATCTTCTCCAATATGTGTTTTCAGATATTCTGATGCAGGCTCACCAATTCTGCAGGGAGAGTCTATGTCGAAATAAGGGAAACTACTGGAAGATGCTGGAAGAACTTTTTGATGACTGGTTCCAATTAGAATGGAGCGGAAACCTGATGGAGCTGGCCCGTATTTCCATGCTTCAGATCGAAACAGAGCAGTTTATGGAAGGCTGCTATGATCTGGAAAAGGGGGGGCCTCTGGATTTGGGAGACTGGCTTTATGAAAAGGGGGATTGGTCGAATCTGCGATTTCAGGATCGGGAATTTATCCGCCTGACAACGAATTTGGGGATGCAGACTCTGATTATAGCTTTGGGGCAGATGTTTAAATTTCCCCAGAAGTCAGAGACAATCCGCCAGATGTTTATAAAAAAGCTGGAGATTATACAAATGGGAGCCTGCAGTCAATAGTTAGGAGGAAGGTAAATGCGAAGCATTTTCAGGATACCTTCCGACGACATGGCAGGAGTCGCTAAGCGTTGCGTACCGATTCATAATTATTAGGAGGAAAACATGAAAACTAGATATAAAGTCATTATTGGAATTGTTGCAGCCGGAGCTCTGGCCGCAATTGCGGTCCCCAGGCTGCTAAAGCCGGCTGAGACTGTTGAACAGGTCTATACCCCTGTAGTGAAGGCGGAAGCTCCTGCTAAGGGAACGATTACTCTGTCAAAAGAGATTATCGGCACAGTAGAGCCTTCTGATATTATTTACGTAATGCCCAAGGTGGCAGGGGAAATCCTGGAAATCTACGTAAATCCCGGGGATACAGTTGTGGCAGGACAGCCTTTATGCCGCATTGACAACAAACAGATCGACAGCAGCAAAATTTCTTTAGACGGAGCAAAGGTTGCTTTGGATACTGCCAACGCCAATTTGGCCAGAATGCAGGTGCTCTATGCCAGCGGGGATATTTCTGCACAGGCCTTTGAACAGGTTCAGACCAGCGCCCAATCTGCCAGAATCCAGTATGACGGAGCAAAGCTGGCTTATGACCTTCAGGTAGAATACAGCACAGTTACCGCCCCCATTGCAGGAAAGATTGAAACCAGCAGCATGGTTCTCCATAACACCGTGGCTCAGTCCAGCCAGCTATGCGTCATTACGGGAGAAGGAGGAAAGAAGGTAGCTTTTTCTGTTGCCGACAGCCTGAGAAACAATCTGAAGCCGGGGGATGAGATCGTTTTAGAAAAGCAGGGAACCGCCTATACAGGCACTGTGACGGAAGTGGGTTCCATGGTAAATGCTCAAACAGGCCTGTTTCTGGTAGAAGCCTCGGTGGAAAATGCAGATGCCCTGGCTCCCGGGGTAAAAGTCCAGTTAAGTATTACTTCGGACGAGGCAGAAAATGCTATGACCATTCCGGTAGATTGTGTTTATTATGACGGAGGCGATGCATATGTATATACCTACGACAAAGGAATCGTTCACAAGATCCCGGTAGAGGTGGGGATCTACGATTCTGAAAGAGCGGAGATTATTTCCGGCCTTAAGGAAACGGATTTGGTGATTACCACCTGGAGTTCCGAGCTGGCAGAGGGGGTTGCGGTAGATTTGCAGAGCCAGGGGACCGCTGAAACATCCGCTCCGACAGAAACGGAAGCCCAGACAGAAACCCAGGCGGTACAGTAAGGAGGCGGGCTGAATGAATATAACCAAAACCGTATTAAAACGCCCGGTCACCACGGTCCTGTGTGTTCTGTGCCTGATGGTGTTCGGTTTCATTTCCCTGTTTTCCTCCACCATGGAGCTGACTCCGGAAATGAACATGCCTATGATGGTAATCAGTACTGTCTATGTGGGAGCAAGTCCGGAAGATGTGGATGAGCTTTTGACTAAGCCTGTAGAAAATGAGGTGGGACAGCTAAGTGGTGTGGATTCCATTACCTCTGTTTCCAGTGAAAATTCTTCCATGGTGCTGTTGCAGTACGACTACGGCACGGATATGGATAAGGCGTATTCGGATTTGAAAAAGAAGATTGATGCTTTAGAGAGTTCCCTGCCGGAGGACGCTATGGACCCGGTTATTATGGAATTTGACATTAACAGCAGCCCGTCTATGATGATGACGGTCAACAATTCCGGTGTCAATAATCTCTACAATTATGTTGAGGACACCATTGTGCCGGAACTGGAGAAGATTTCCAGTATTGCCAGCGTGGAGCTGTCGGGAGGCCAGGAAGAATATGTGCGGATCCAGCTGATTCCGGAAAAACTGGCGCAATACCATCTTTCTATTAACTCTGTGGCAACTGCAGTCTCCAGCGCCAGCTTTTCTATTCCGGCAGGCTCTACAGAAGTGGGAAGTCAGAAATTAACCGTGTCTGCCGGCGTTGCCTATGATACGGTAGACAGCCTGAAGGAGATTCCTATTACCATTCCCAGCGGGGACATTGTCTATTTGGATGATATCGCTATTGTAGGCAGCACTGTAAAGGAGACTTCCAGCATTGGGCGCTATAATGGAGAGGACACGGTTTCTGTCAGCATCCAGAAGCAGCAGAAAAGCAGTGCCCAGGAGGTATCAAGGGAAGTTTCCAAGCTTATGAATAAGCTGAAAGCGTCTGACGAAAATCTGGATATGATAGTGGTTTATGATGCCAGTGATCAGATAGAAGGAGCATTGACTTCCGTATTCCAGACCATGATTTTGGCAGTAGTGGTTTCCATGCTTATTATTTTTGTGTTTTTTGGAGATATGAAAGCGTCTCTTATCGTTGGAACCTCTATACCGATCTCCATTATGGCGGCCCTGGTTCTTATGTATTTAATGGGATTTTCCTTAAATATTATTACCATGAGCGCCTTGGTGCTGGGGGTAGGCATGATGGTAGACAATTCCATCGTAGTTTTGGAGAGTTGCTTCCGCTCTACCAAAGGCCATGGATTTTTAGAATACCGTACCGCAGCCCTGGAAGGAAGCGGCGTTGTACTCCAGTCTATTATCGGCTCCACTGCCACCACCTGCGTAGTGTTCCTTCCCCTGGCATTTTTAGCGGGAATGAGCGGTCAGATGTTTAAACCTTTGGGATTTACTATTATTTTCTGTATGGTAGCGTCTCTGATTTCCGCTATGACCATTGTCCCGTTGTGTTATGCGTTTTATCGTCCAAAAGAAAGAGAAAAAGCGCCTGCGTCTGCGGCAGTCCGGGTAATGCAGTCCGGTTACCGGAATATTATGGAGTCCATTCTTCCTAAGAAAAAGACGGTTATGTTTATAACGGTTGGCCTTTTAATCCTTTCCTTTGTTATGGCTACCCAGCTCCGCTCCGAAATGATCCCGGCCAGCGATGAGGGAACCATTAATGTGTCAGTGGAAATGAGGCCGGGGGTTAACATAGAGAAAGCAGAGACAATCCTGACAGAGATTGAGAGCCTGATTACCGCAGATGAGGATCTGGATTCCTATATGCTGACCTACGGCGGATCCGGTATGATGGGCGCGGGCATGGGAGGAGGCGGAAGTATTACTGCCTACTTAAAAGATGACAGAAAACGGGAAACCAGTGAAGTCACAAGGGAATGGAAATCGTTATTAAGTACAGTAGATGACTGCAACATCACAGTAACCGAGAGCAATACCATGTCCAGCTTTACCGTGAGCGATACCTATCAGGTGATCCTCCAGAGCACCGAATATGATGAGCTGAAAAAAGTTTCCGATCAGATTGCAGAAGATTTAAAAGCCAGGCCAGAGATTGCCAAAGTTCACTCAAGCCTGGAAAATGCCGCGCCGGTTGTGAAGCTTCATATTAATTCCGTAAAGGCGGGAACAGAAGGGCTAACCCCGGCTATGATTGCCGGGACGGTCAACCAGATGCTCAGCGGCGTGGATGCCACCACTCTGGAAGTAAACGGCAATGAGGTGGATGTGCGGGTGGAATATCCGGCAGATGATTATAAAACCATTGATCAGCTGGAGGGAATTATGCTGACCACTCCCACCGGCAGTTCTGTGGCATTAACGGATGTGGCGGATATAGCTTTTGAAGACAGCCCGTCCAGCATTACCAGAAGCAACAAGCAGTACCAGGTAACCATTTCCGCAGAATATGCCAAAATGGATGACAAGGGAAGACAGGCAGCCAGGATTGACAACCAGCTTTTTGAAACGGTGGTAAAGCCAAATATGACCCAGGGGATCTCCGTTGCCACCAATGACCTGATTGAGATGATGAACGAAGAGTTCGGGGCATTGGGACAGGCGATTTTACTGGCCGCCTTTCTGGTATTTGTAGTAATGGCCGCCCAGTTTGAGTCTCCTAAGTTTTCCTTTATGGTTATGACCACCATTCCTTTCAGCTTGATTGGTTCCTTTGGGCTTTTGTGGTTTATCGATGTTTCTATCAGCATGCCGTCTTTGTTGGGCTTCCTTATGCTGGTGGGTACAGTAGTAAACAACGGTATTCTTTATGTAGATACGGTAAACCAATACAGGAGTACTATGGATATGAAAACTGCCCTTATCGAAGCAGGCGCTACCCGTCTGCGTCCCATCCTGATGACTACCCTCACTACTATTGTGGCAATGATCCCTATGGCGCTGGCCTTTGGCGACAGCGGCGAGATGATGCAGGGGTTAGGATTGGTAGATGTGGGCGGCCTGGTAGCATCTACCATTTTATCCCTATTGATGCTTCCGGTTTATTATAGTATTATGAACCGTAAGAAAAAGAGGGAACCCAACTATGATTGACGCATGCCCGGTCAGGGGCATGGAGGAGGAGCATATGAAACGTTTACATAGCATGGCGGCTTTAAGCCTGGCAGCGGCTTTGGCCGCGTCGGTAACCGGGCAGGCCCTGGCTGGCAGCCCAGAGTTTGCCTACACACCGGAAAAATGGTCTACTCTCAGGGATAATAAGCTGGAATATGGGGAGATTGCGGATCTGGTTCATGAATATAACCCCACGGTGCTCAACAATCAGGCTTCCTACGAGCAAAACCGGGAGGGAGATTTAGGGCGCAGCGACGGCGATATTGCGGCCAGCTATCGCAACAGCGCTCAGCAGATTTATCAGCAGATTGAGATGATGGATCCGGATAGTCCTACGTATGACACTACGGTCCTTACTCTGGAGCAGCAGGCCAAGGCCCTGGAGGCCAGCGCCACGTCGGCAGAGGTCGGAAACTTTGGTATGCAGACTCAGAATAAGCAGGCAGAGGCCACAATTGTGGCCTCCACCAAGACTCTGATGATCACCTACCACCAGCTTTTGCTGAATCTGGATTTATCTAAAAAGAACCTGGAGCTGCTGAAAAGCCAGTATGAGGCAGTACAACGCAAAGCAGCTGTGGGGATGGCAACACAGATGGAGGTGCTGAACGCAAAAAGCGCTATAGAAAATGGCGAGATGAGCATTTTAACGACAGAAAAGCAGATCCGCACCACCAAACAGAGCATGTGTTTAGCAACCGGGTGGGCCTATAACGCTAATCCGGAGATTGGAGAGCTTCCTTCTGTAAGTATAGAAGACATTCTGGCAATCGATTTGGAGGCAGATAAAGAAACAGCAGTAAAAAACAATTTTACTTTGTCTGTAAACCGCCACCGCCTCAGCAGCACCAGAGTCCCGGAATCTAAGGAAACCCTGGAAGAAACCATTGCAAATAATGAATCTCAGATTCGTTCTTCTGTAACCAGCAGCTACCAGGCCCTTCTCCAGGCCCAGGCAGATTATGAACAGGCCCAGACAGAGCTTGCGCTGGCCCAGAAACAGGCAGATACGGCAGCCCTCAATTTGTCTATCGGCAATCTGAGCCAATTGGAATATCAGCAGCAGGCATATGCTCTGGAAGGTGCCAGGATCTCCGCCCGGCTTAAAGAGATGGCTGTGCTTCAGGCTTATGAGACCTACAAGAGCGGCGTGGCAGGACTGGCTTCTGCAGGATAAGGGGGCAGACTATGAAATCAATGAGATTTACCTTCCGCTTTGCGGGGGCAACCCTGGCAGCGGCCGCCGGTTTAAGCCTGTGGGCTCCGGTTAAGCCTTTTTATCTTTTGCAGTCAAAAGCAGCAGTACAGCAGCCGGAAGGATATGACGATGAAAAATGGGCGCGCCTTTTGGACGATACTTTAGAATATGAAGAGATTCCGGATTTAATAGAATATTTTAACCCTTCCTATCGGGCGGCAGCCGATACAGTGGAGAGCAACCTGAAGGATTCTTATGAATTGGTTGAAAAGATGAGGGAGGACGGAAAAGAATACCGCCAGCAGGCCAAAGGCCTGGAGGCAGAAGGGGATCAGATCTATTCTGCCCAGTATAAGGCTATGGGAAGAAGCCTGTCCTCCGCCGCCAGCACCATGGAAAAGGCGCTGGATAAGCAGGCCAGGAGACTGGATCAGAATACCCTGGCTCCGATACGCTACCAGCTAAGCTCTGCAGTCCAGTCCCTGTTTATCGGCTGCAAGCAGATGGAGGTTAACAGAGAGATGTTGGAGAAGGTGGTAGCGCTTTACACAGATATGCTGTCCATGTCCAATACCCAAAGCGGAATCGGTATGGCAACTTCCACGGATCTTCTTTCAGCCCAGGTAAGCTTAACCTCCGCCAAGAACCAGCTTTCTACTTTGAATAACAGTATGGACTCCCTGCGCCGGACCCTGATCATGCTTACAGGGTGGGATTACACCGACAACCCCACCCTGGGGGAGGTGCCCCAACCGGATATGAGCCAGATAGATACCATTGACCGGGAAGCAGATAAGGTACAGGCGATTGCCTATAATCAGGAAATCATCAGCCTGAAAAACACCAAAAAAGAAAACCGTACCATAAAAGATATTCATTCCAAAGAGCGCAGCGTTACAGAGGCAGAAGAACAGCTTCGCAGCAATATGGACACGCTGTACTATAATCTGCTGGAAAAGCGGGCCGCGCTTCAGTCTGCTGAGACTGCCTTTTCCCAGGCAGAGCTGACCTGGCAGGGCAATCAGCGCAGATATCAGCTGGGAATGTTGGGAAGAATTGAATATCTGAGTACGGAAATCCAGTATGTCCAGGCGAAAGCCGCCAGAGACACTGCCCGGATGAATATGCTCCAGGCCCTTAATGAGTATAACTGGGCGCTTAAGGGCGTAGTACCGGCAGAGATTTAGAATGTGCTGTTCCACCATTCTGACAGCCGGAAGGATATTTGAATGTCAGGATGGGAGGCGAAGAGAGAAGAATAGTCTTCTTCCGCCAGCATACCGGCAAGCTGAGCCTTAGAGGAATCCGGCACAACAGCGGCAGTATCGCTTACAAAACACAGAGACGGATAGAGGACGCACCACCAGTTGCGTCCTTTTCCTGTTCCCAGGATCACCCGGACAGCGTCGTAATCCCCGGCAGGAAACAGCATGTCGCCATAGGATTTGGTGGGAAAATGACTGACTCCTACTTCTATGGAGGACTCATAGTCAAAGCCCCGACTATGGATAAAGTCATCTGCTGCTTTTTCCAGTTCAGACTTATGTAAATTAATATAGGAAGTGAGAGCTTCTTTGGAAGACGCCTGGCCGTCTGTACCTTTTTCAATTTCTTTTAACAAAAGTGAGCGGACCTGCAGCTTTAATTCCTGATCCTCCCGGCGGTTGCTGTCTCCAATAACGTGAAAGCGCAGTACATTTTCTCTGATCCTGCCTGCCAGAGCCTGATCCCTGCCGCTTAACTGTACCAGCCACAGCGTCAGCGCTGCCAGAAAAAAAACGGCTCCGATTTTCATATTTTTCATAGGGTAATTTCCTCCTGTCTATTAAGATTTGTATTGTAATTGTTGACACCTGTGGTATAATTTAGACACGTGTGAAATAAAAATAATCACCGGGTCTTGCCGGGAATTCAGATAGGAGATACATAATTATGAAAAAGAAGACAATAGCGGTGCTGTTTGGCGGCCAATCCTCTGAGCACGTGGTATCCTGTATGTCCGCCGCCAATATAGTAGCCCAGATTGATAGAAACAAATACGAACTTTTGCTTATCGGGATTACGGAGGAAGGCCGGTGGCTGAAGGCAGATTCTCCGGAAGACATCCAAAACGGAAGTTGGAAGGAAAGCCGGATTGAAGCTGCTATTCTTCCGGACGCCACCAAAAAATCTGTATTAATAAAGGACGGCGATTCCTGGCAGGAAATCTCCGTAGACGTTGCGTTTCCGGTACTTCACGGACTCTACGGTGAGGACGGTACGATCCAGGGGCTTCTGGAGCTGGCCCAGATTCCCTATGTGGGATGCGGGGTACTGGCATCTGCAGTATCCATGGATAAGCTTTATACGAAAATTATTGTAGACGCGCTGGGAATCCGCCAGGCGGCCTATGAGCCGGTTTTCCGGGGGCAGCTTTCGGAGATGGACCAGGTGGTAGAGCGGGTGGAAAGCCGGTTCTCTTATCCGGTCTTTATTAAGCCCAGCAATGCCGGATCCTCCAAAGGCGTTACCAAAGCGGAAAACAGAGAGGCGCTGATAGCCGGACTGGAGGAAGCGGCCCGCCATGACAGAAAGATTCTGGTAGAAGAAGCCATAGTTGGCCGGGAAGTAGAGTGCGCGGTCTTTGGAGGCGGAGCGGAACCGGTGGCCGCCTCAGGCGTAGGGGAGATTTTGGCTGCCGCTGATTTTTATGATTTTGATTCAAAATATTACAATGCAGAGTCCAAAACGGTTACAGATCCGGAACTTCCTGGCAATGCTTCTGAAATTATCAGTAAAAATGCCGCCGCTATCTTTAAAGCCGTGGACGGCTATGGATTGGCCCGGGTAGACTTTTTTGTAAAGCAGGACGGGGAAGTGGTATTTAATGAGATTAATACCATGCCCGGATTTACCGCTATCAGCATGTATCCCATTCTGTGGGAGGCAAGAGGCATTGACAAAAAGACATTGGTAAACCGCCTGATTGACCACGGATTATCCCGTGGGAAGCAGTGAATATCAGGAGGGAAGCCAAAATGACAGAAAAAAATGAGTCAATCCGAAACGCTCCTATCGGCGTATTTGACTCCGGCGTAGGGGGATTAACAGTAGCGCGTGAAATTATCCGCCAGATGCCGGACGAAGGGATTATTTACTTTGGCGATACTGCCCGGGTGCCCTACGGAAGTAAGTCTAAAGATACTATCATTCGCTATTCCAGGCAGATTATCCGTTTTTTAAAAACCAGACAGGTAAAGGCCATTGTAATTGCCTGCAACACAGCCAGCGCTTACGCTTTAGAGGAAGTGAAGAAGGAACTGGATATTCCCATTTTGGGAGTGATCCGGGCGGGAGCCGTCAGTGCGGTAAAGGCTACTCAAAACGGAAAAATAGGCATTATCGGGACAGAGGGAACCGTCCGCAGCGGGATTTACGAGACTGTAATCAAAGAGATGATGCCACAGGCCAGGGTAACCGGAAAAGCCTGTCCCTTGCTGGTGCCTCTGGTAGAGGAGGGGCTTCTCCATGATTCTGTTACAGATGAAATTGCTTCCCGGTATTTAAGTGAATTAAAAGCAAAATACGT
>Ga0137306_103128_pt1 | contig 12704 bp, 8 predicted proteins | sample Inofroosms_March_FD_97187 | JGI IMG/M metagenome (GOLD analysis project Ga0137306, IMG submission 97187) | Mouse cecal microbial communities from Vienna, Austria - N-Acetylneuraminic and N-Acetylglucosamine D2O microcosms_March | ecosystem: Host-associated > Mammals > Digestive system > Large... | reverse complement strand
GATTTCAATCTGCAGGCAAAAGAGACTCCATCCGACGGTGTCATCACCGGTTATGGAGTGATCGATGGTAATCTGGTGTATGTATACAGCCAGGACGCGACCGTATTGAAGGGCGCGGTAGGCGAGATGCATGCAAGAAAGATTGCCAATATTTATGATATGGCAATGAAGATGGGTGCGCCGGTCATTGGTCTGGTCGATTGTGCAGGGCTGCGTCTTCAGGAAGCCACCGACGCACTGGAGGCGTTTGGAAGCCTATATTACAAGCAGTCTATGGCATCCGGTGTGATACCGCAGATTACGGCGATCTTCGGTATGTGCGGCGGTGGGCTTGCAGTCGTTCCCGGACTGACAGATTTCACATTTATGGAAAGCAAGGACGGCAGATTATTTGTGAATTCCCCGAATGCCCTGGAGGGAAATGAGATCTCCAAATGTGATACTTCCAGTGCCGAATATCAGAGCCAGACCTCCGGCTTGGTGGACGGAATCGGAACAGAAGAAGAGATTTTAGGCCAGATCCGTACACTGATCGGTATGATTCCGGCTAATAATGAAGATGATAACTCTTATGAGGAATGCATGGACGATCTGAACCGCGTCTGTGCGGACATTGCCAACGCATCCGAGGATACAGGCATTGCTCTTGCGCAGATTTCGGACAGCCAGGTATTTTTCGAAGTGAAGAAAGAATATGCAAAAGAGATGGCAGCAGGATTCATCCGTCTCAACGGCATGACGGTCGGAGCACTTGCCAACCGTTCCAAAATCTATGATGCGGAAGGGAACGCGCAGAGTTTTGACACTGTGCTGACCGTAGACGGCTGTAAAAAGGCTGCGGATTTCCTGAATTTCTGCGACGCATTTTCTATTCCGGTATTGACACTTACCAATGTGACCGGCTATGAAGCGACAAAAACAGCAGAAAAAGATATGGCAAAAAGTGTTGCGAAGCTGACTTATGCATTTGCAAACGCGACGGTGCCGAAGGTCAATGTGATCGTGGGCAAGGCTTACGGAAGCGCTTATGTTGCAATGAACAGCAAGTCCATCGGCGCGGATCTGGTCTATGCATGGCCGGAAACAGAGATCGGCATGATGGATTCCGATCTCGCGGCGAAGATCATGTATGCGGATGCGGATGCCGGGGTGCTCAAAGAGAAGGCAGCGGCATATAAAGAGTTGCAGTCCAGCCCCATGTCTGCGGCAAGGCGGGGATATGTGGATGCGATCATCGAACCTGCAGACACCAGAAAATATGTGATCGGAGCATTTGAGATGCTGTTCACAAAAAGAGAGGACCGTCCGGATAAAAAACACGGTACGGTTTAGTGAGGTGAGGCGAAGTGAAGAAAAAATTAAGTATAGCGGGACTTGTCCTTATCCTGATCTTCTGCCTGGCAGGATGCGGAAGCAAGTCAGCGGAAAAAGAGTATGATGAGGAGTTGCTGCAGCAGTATGCGCAGGGGATCATCAATAATTTCAGCAAGATGTCGGACGAGGAGTTTGAACAATATCGGTCCATGTCCGATTACAATCTGGATTATACACTTATGATGACAGGATTTCCGATCGCAGCGGAGGATTTCCGGACCATGATCGATTCCTGGAAGTCCGGGCAGGAGGACTGCGGTGAATTTCTGGAGATCGGAGATTTTACAACGGAAGTCACCAATACGGGCGTGATCGTTTCGGCTCCTCTGAAAGGGGAGGAAAGAGATGCCGAGCTGCAGTTTGCCTTTGACGAGAGTGGGCAGATGGAAAGCATCACGGTCAATGCGCACTATACAACGGGCGAGATCCTGAAAAAGGCCGGGCTGAATACGATCCTGGGAATGGGAACCGTATTCGTGGTATTGATTTTTATTTCATTTATTATTTCACTGTTTGAGAAGATTCCGGCTCTGGAAGCAAAGTTCCGGAAGAAGGAAGCTGCGCCGGCGGCTCCGGCACCGGTTATAACGGCAGAGCCTGCACCCGCAGCACAGGCCGATGACAGTGAACTGATCGCAGTGATCGCGGCCGCGATCGCAGCGGCGGAGGGAACGACTACGGACGGATTTGTGGTGCGTTCGATCAAGAGAAGAAAATCCAATAAATGGAATTCATCAGTAAGGTGATATAAGGAGGAAAATAGAGATGAAAAATTATACGATCACAGTAAATGGCAATGTTTATGATGTAACAGTAGAGGAGAACGGTGCAGGCGCGGCTCCGGCAGCAAGACCTGTGGCAGCAGCACCGGCGGCGCCGAAAGCGGCTCCGGCGGCACCGAAGGCATCGGCGGGAGCAGGCAGTATCCAGGTAAAGGCCGGAGCGGCAGGTAAGGTATTCAAGATTGAAGCGAGTGTAGGACAGAGTGTACAGGCAGGTGATTCGGTTGTCATTATCGAGGCCATGAAGATGGAGATCCCGGTCGTTGCCCCGGAGGCAGGAACAGTTGCTAGTATTGATGTAGCAGTCGGCGATGCCGTAGAAGCAGGAGCAGTATTGGCTACATTAAACTAGTTTAAATACGGAGGTTTAACAAATGGAATATATTTCAAATACGTTAGGACACCTCATTGAGCAGACTGCGTTCATGAACCTGACCTGGGGAAATGTGATCATGATCGTGGTTGCCTGCGTGTTCCTATATTTAGCAATCAGGCATGAATTTGAGCCGCTGCTCCTTGTTCCGATTGCCTTCGGTATGCTGCTTGTCAATATCTATCCGGATATTATGCTCCATGCCGAGGACTCCTCAAACGGGGTAGGCGGACTCCTGTATTATTTTTATGTGTTGGATGAATGGGCCATCCTGCCATCCCTGATCTTCATGGGCGTCGGCGCGATGACTGATTTCGGGCCGCTGATCGCCAATCCGAAGAGCTTCCTCCTTGGTGCGGCGGCACAGTTCGGTATCTTCGCCGCATATTTGGGAGCAATGGCAATGGGATTCTCGGACAAGGCTGCGGCAGCCATCTCCATTATCGGCGGTGCCGACGGACCGACCTCCATTTTCCTGGCAGGAAAGCTGCAGCAGACTGCGATCATGGGCCCCATCGCCGTGGCGGCATATTCCTATATGTCACTGGTGCCGATCATCCAGCCGCCGATCATGAAGCTTCTGACCACAGAGGAAGAGCGGAAGATCAAGATGGAGCAGCTCCGTCCGGTCAGCAAGCTGGAGAGGATCCTGTTCCCGATCGTCGTGACCATCGTTGTCTGTGTGATCCTTCCGACGACAGCGCCGCTGGTTGGTATGCTTATGCTAGGTAACCTGTTCCGGGAGTGCGGCGTGGTAAGACAGCTGACAGAGACTGCTTCCAATGCCCTGATGTATATCGTAGTCATCCTGCTTGGAACGTCCGTAGGCGCGACCACAAGCGCGGAGGCATTTTTGAACTGGAGCACGATCAAAATCGTAGTCCTTGGACTGGTGGCATTTGCATTCGGAACGGCAGCCGGAGTCCTCTTCGGAAAGCTGATGTGCAAGGTGACCGGAGGCAAGGTGAATCCGCTGATCGGTTCCGCCGGTGTATCTGCGGTTCCAATGGCAGCCAGAGTTTCCCAGAAGGTGGGTGCGGAGGCGGATCCGACGAACTTCCTTCTGATGCATGCGATGGGACCGAACGTTGCCGGAGTCATCGGTACTGCGGTGGCAGCCGGAACCTTTATGGCGATATTTGGTGTGAAATAAACGCTGCTGAATGCCTGATGAAGTGTGAAACAAGCACATGCTCAAGCTGTGCGGGATTTGCTTTCACGGCTTAGGATGGTGTGAGCAGGATCAAATAATTATGGAGGACAAATTGAATGGCAGAAATAGCAAAAAAACCGGTAAAAATAACAGAGACGATTCTGCGTGACGCGCATCAGTCTCTGATCGCTACCAGAATGACGACAGAACAGATGCTGCCGATCGTGGAGAAGATGGACAAGGTCGGATACCATGCGGTAGAATGCTGGGGAGGCGCAACCTTTGACGCATCTTTACGTTTCCTGAAGGAAGATCCGTGGGAGCGGCTCCGGAAGTTCCGCGACGGATTTAAGAATACGAAGCTGCAGATGCTGTTCCGTGGGCAGAATATTCTGGGTTACCGTCCCTATGCGGACGACGTGGTAGAGTATTTCGTACAGAAGTCCGCGTCAAACGGAATCGACATCATCCGTATCTTTGACTGTATGAATGACATCCGCAACCTGCAGACAGCCGTAACAGCAGCTAACAAGGAAAAGGCACATGCACAGGTTGCAATGTCCTATACACTGGGAGACGCGTATACGCTGGAATACTGGATGGATCTGGCAAAGAGAATCCAGGATATGGGTGCAAACTCTATCTGTGTCAAGGATATGGCTGGACTCCTCTGTCCGTATCAGGCAACGGAGCTTGTGACTGCTCTGAAGGAAGCGGTTGAGATCCCGATTGAGATGCATACCCACTATACCTCCGGCGTAGGCTCCATGACCTATCTGAAATCCATCGAGGCAGGGGCGGACATCATCGATACCGCAATGTCGCCTTTCGCTCTGGGAACCTCCCAGCCGGCGACAGAGGTTATGGTGGAGACCTTCAAGGGAACACCTTATGATACGGGGCTGGATCAGAACCTTCTGGCGGAGATCGCGGATTATTTCCGTCCGATCCGGGATGAGGCGCTTGCAAGCGGCCTGCTGAATCCGAAGAACATGGGTGTGAATATCAAGACACTGCTGTACCAGGTACCGGGCGGTATGCTGTCCAATCTGACTAGCCAGCTCAAAGAGCAGGGTGCGGAAGACAAGTTCTACGATGTTCTGGAAGAAGTGCCGCGTGTAAGGGCAGACCTTGGAGAACCGCCGCTGGTTACTCCGTCTTCTCAGATTGTAGGAACCCAGGCCGTATTCAATGTACTGATGGGTGAGCGTTATAAGATGGCGACAAAAGAGACTAAGGACGTGTTGACCGGAAAATACGGCGCAACCGTAAAACCGTTTAATTCGGAGATTCAGAAGAAAGTTGTCGGAGAAGATGCGGAGATCATCACCTGCCGTCCGGCAGACCTGATCCCGGACGAGCTGGATACCCTTCGAAAGGAATGTGCACAGTGGATTCAGCAGGATGAGGATGTGCTCAGCTATGCACTGTTCCCGCAGGTAGCGGTAGACTTCTTTAAGTACAGGGAAGCGCAGCAGACCAAAGTGGATGCCAAGGTGGCAGACACGGAGAACGGGGCATATCCGGTATAAAGACAGGACTATGAACAGCAACTATAAATAGTGCAAACAAGCCGGGGCCGGTTTCCTCCACACGAAATACGGCTTCGGCTTTTTCTGACAGATCTGCCGTGTATAAAAACAGCAGCCGGCAGCTGCTGCACCTGTATGCCCACGGACGTGGATATCGCGGCAGGGTCATTTTGACGGAGATTTAAAGGAGCAGGAAAATGAAAGTTCAGGAAAGAATTGAGAAGCTTCAGGAACTGATGAAGAAGCAGGATATACAGATTTATATCGTTCCCACGGCGGATTATCACCAGAGTGAATACGTCGGGGAACATTTTAAGGTGAGAAAATTTCTGACAGGCTTTACCGGATCCGCAGGGACGGCAGTGGTTCTGCAGGATCGGGCCTACGTGTGGACAGACGGAAGATATTTTATCCAGGCGGCGCAGGAACTTCAGGGAAGCGGGATCATCCTGCAGAAGATTGGAGAGCCTGATGTGCCGACCATCGAAGAGTTTTTAAAACAGGAGCTGCCCAGGTCCGGAGTGATCGGATTTGACGGCCGCACGGTAGGTGTTGCGAAGGGCCGGGAATACGCGGAGATCGCGTCAGAAAAAGGAGGAAAGGTTCGTTATGATCTGGATCTGGCAGATGATGTCTGGGAGGAACGTCCTCCTCTTTCCGAAAAACCAGCCTTTCTGCTGGACATTCAATACGCAGGGGAAACGGTGGAACAAAAGCTGTCCAGAGTGCGGAAGGCGATGGAAAGACAGAAGGCTGATGTGCTGGTCATTACCAGTCTGGATGATATCGGATGGCTTCTGAATATCCGTGGAAATGATGTGGAGTATTTTCCGCTGCTTCTTTCCTATGCGGTGATTGAAAAGGACAGGGTAGAACTGTATGCGGATGAGCGGAAGTTTTCCGATGAAATAAAAGCACATTTCCAGAAAAACCATGTGACATTATATCCGTATGACGGAATCTATGACCGTATGAAGTCGTTTACAAAAGAGCAGAAGGTGATGCTGGATCCGGAACAGATGAACTATGCCCTGTTCAGCAACATTTCAGGTGAGGTTTCCAAGATCCAGGCGGAGAATCCGATCGTGATGATGAAGGCGGTCAAGAATCAGGTGGAAGCAGAGAATATCAGAAATGCTCACATCAAGGATGGAATCGCCCATACGAAGTTCATGTACTGGCTGAAAACGAACATCGGGAAGAAACGGATCACAGAAATGACAGCATCCGCAAAGCTGGAGGAATTTCGGGGGATGCAGGAGCATTTCATGGGTCCGAGCTTCGGACCGATCAGCGCGTATAAAGAGCACGCGGCATGTGCCCACTATTCTTCCACGCCGGAAACCGATGTGGAATTGAAGACCGAGGGGCTGTTCCTGACAGATACCGGCGGACACTATTTTGAAGGTTCTACGGATATCACAAGGACGGTCGCGCTGGGAGAGATCACAGAGGAAATGAGACGGCATTTTACCACAGTAGTCTGCGGTATGCTGCATCTGTCAGATGCCAGGTTCCTGTACGGCTGTTCGGGAATGAGCCTGGATTATGCAGCGAGAGAGCCGTTCTGGAGACAGGGGCTGAATTATAATCACGGGACCGGCCATGGAGTCGGATACCTGGGGAATATCCATGAGCCGCCGGTGAATTTCCATTGGAAACGGGTGCCTGGAAAATCAAAGTATCCGGCGCTGGAGGTTAATATGGTGATCACTGATGAACCGGGGATTTATATAGAAGGTTCTCATGGCATCCGCATCGAGAATGAATTGATGGTGGCGGAAGGAGAGAAGAATGAGTACGGGCAGTTTTTACATTTTGAGATTCTGACCTATGTACCCATCGATCTGGATGCCATTGCGCCTGAACTGATGACGGAGCAGGAGAAGAAGCTGCTCAATGATTATCATCAGAAAGTATATGAGAAGATCAGTCCGCATCTTACGGAGGAAGAGAGACGCTGGCTGAGGGAATATACACGGGCAATCTGATGAAAAAAGTTTTTACGGCATATGAAAGAAGAATAGATGATGAGCAAAGTTTTGGTGATAGGCGGCGGTGCTGCCGGGATGATGGCAGCGGTTACTGCTGCCGGGAACGGACATGAAGTCCATGTATTTGAAAAAAATGAGAAACTTGGCAAGAAGCTGTTCATCACAGGCAAAGGGCGGTGCAATCTGACAAATGCCTGCGATATGGATACGCTGTTTGCTTCTGTGGTCAGCAATCCCAAGTTTTTATACAGTGCATTTTATGGATTTACCAATGAGCAGGCCATCGAGTTTTTTGAAGATATCGGACTGCGGACGAAAACAGAGCGGGGAAATCGGGTGTTTCCTTTGTCAGATCATTCTTCTGATGTGATCCGTGTACTGGAAAAGGAGATGGAACGGCGGAACGTGCAGGTACATCTGCACAGTGAAGTGAAGGAAGTGCTGACAGACGGCGCCGCATTTCTGGGACTGCTCTTTCGAAACGGGAAGAAAGAAACGGGAGATGCGTGCATCATTGCTACGGGAGGGCTTTCCTACCCGTCTACCGGAAGTACGGGCGACGGGTACCGTTTTGGAGAAGTCACCGGGCATAAGGTGACAGAGCTTATGCCGGCCTTGGTGCCTATGGAAGTGAAGGAATGGTATGCAAAAGAACTCCAGGGGCTTTCCCTGCGCAATGTTGCCGCGGCGGTTTATGACGGAAAAAAGAAACTTTATGAAGAATTTGGGGAAATGCTGTTCACCCACTATGGGGTCAGCGGCCCGGTGATCCTAAGTGCCAGCAGTGTGGTTGGAAGAAGGCTCGGGACAGGAACGGTGACGGAAGCTGGGCCGGAGAAAAAGCAGGCATCAGAGAAGCGGACAGCAAAGGAACTGACATTGAAGATTGACTTAAAGCCTGCATTGACGGCAGAACAGTTAGACCAGCGTGTTTTGCGGGAATTTGAAGAACAGAAGAATAAACAGTTTAAAAATGCGGTAGACAAGCTGTTTCCCGCGAAGCTGAAACCGGTCATGATCGAACTCAGTAAAATTCCGCCTGAGAAAAAGGTCCATGAGATAACCAAAGAGGAACGGCGCGGATTCGTGGAGCTGATCAAAAATTTCCAGATGACGCTCACCGGGCTCCGGGGATTTTCAGAGGCCATTATCACTCGTGGCGGAGTCAGCGTCAGAGACATAGATCCGGGCACTATGGAATCACGGTATGTGAAACGTCTTTATTTTGCCGGGGAGGTGCTGGATCTGGATGCGCTTACCGGAGGATTTAACCTGCAGATTGCCTGGTCCACAGGATATGCGGCGGGGAATGCCATTTTTAATGAACAGGTAGTGTGCGAATGATATTAAAAGATGCAAAAATATCAGTACCGTCAGAAATTTGGGAAAATGGAAGACATATCAGTGATCAGTTCCATAAGCGACTGATTGAAAAAAAGAAGCAGGAGGATGTAAAGATGGGATATAATGTAGCCATTGACGGCCCGTCAGGTGCGGGGAAGAGTACCATAGCGAAGCTGGTGGCGAAAGAAAAGGGATACATTTACGTAGATACAGGTGCCATGTACCGTGCATTGGCAGTCTGTTTTCTGGAAAAAGGGATAGCTCCGGAGGATACGGAAAAGATAATTGCGGCAGCCCGGGAAGCCGAGGTCAGTATCCGATATGAGAACGAGATTCAGCAGGTCTATCTTAACGGAGAAAACATTTCTTCCAAGCTGCGGACCGAGAAGGTGGGCAACATGGCATCCATGACCTCGCTCATCCCGGAGGTGAGGGAGAGACTTTTGGAACTGCAGCGTTCTCTGGCAAGAGAGAAGGACGTGATCATGGACGGCAGGGATATCGGAACCAACATCCTGCCGGATGCGGATGTGAAGGTCTACCTTACCGCCAGCGTAGACACCCGAGCAAAACGCAGATACGATGAATTGACCGGAAAAGGGATTACCTGCGAATACGAGAAAATCGCAAAAGACATCCGGGAACGGGACGAACGAGACATGAACCGGGAAACTGCGCCGCTTCGGCAGGCGGAGGATGCCGTGCTGGTGGACAGCTCAGATATGACCATACCGGAAGTAGTGGAAACAATCGTGAAGTTATGCCGATAAAGGCTGTATTTAGTTAGATCATATGCAGGAAAAAAGTGAAAAAGGAACCTATATCCATGAAAGTAAAATTAGCAAAAACCGCCGGCTTCTGCTTCGGTGTGAAGCGTGCCGTGGAAACAGTATACCGAGAGCTGGAGCGGCACGCTGCCGGGAGGATCTATACCTACGGCCCTATCATCCACAATGAAGAAGTGATCAAAGATATCCAGGCCCGGGGGGCGGAAGTTCTCCGGACAGAAGAAGAACTGGATTCCATCACTGAGGGCACGGTCATCATCCGTTCCCATGGAGTAGAAAAACGGATTTACGATAAACTGGAAGCCCAAAATATTTCCATCGTGGATGCCACCTGCCCCTATGTGAAAAAGATCCATAACATTGTCCGGGAGGAAAGTGAGAAGGGAAACTTCATCATCATCATCGGTGACCCGGATCATCCGGAGGTGAAAGGCATCCGTGGGTGGGCGGGAGAGAACGCGGTGATCATCCAAAATGCGGAAGAGATAGAAGAAAATTCCATAATTATTGAAAAATTCTTCTCAAAACAAGAAATTTCTTCCAAAAATCCTGAAAAAAAAGCCTGTGTTGTTGCCCAAACGACATTTAATTACAATAAATTTCAAGATTTAGTTGAAATTATTTCCGAAAAGAGTTATGATATAATTGTTTTAAATACAATCTGCAATGCAACAAAGGAACGACAGATGGAGGCCCGGCGTATTGCGGAAGAGGTGGATGCAATGATTGTGATTGGCGACAAGCACAGTTCTAACACCCAGAAGTTATTTGAAATATGTGCGAAAGCATGTAAGGATACGTACTACATACAGACACTTGACGATTTGAATTTGAATCAATTAGGGTCAGTGGAAACAGTAGGTATTACAGCGGGGGCGTCCACGCCCAACAAAATAATTGAGGAGGTTCAAGTAATGTCAGAATTATCATTTGAACAGATGTTAGATGAGTCATTCAAAACAATTCACAATGGAGAAGTTGTAGAAGGGACAGTAATCGATGTAAAGCCCGATGAGATCATTCTCAACATTGGATATAAAGCAGACGGTATCATTACAAAGAATGAATATTCCAATGATTCTTCTCTTGACCTGACAACGGTCGTTTCCGTTGGAGACGCCATGACAGTGAAGGTGCTGAAGGTGAATGACGGGGAAGGACAGGTGCTGCTGACTTATAAGAGGCTGGCTGCTGAAAAGAGCAATGAAAGGCTGAAAGAAGCTTTTGAGAATAAAGAGGTATTGAAGGCAACAGTTACCCAGATCCTTGGCGGCGGATTGTGCGCAGAGGTAGAAGGGGTACGTGTATTCATTCCTGCAAGCCTGGTTTCAGACTCTTATGAGAAGGACCTGAGCAAATATGACGGAAAAGAGATTGAGTTCGTGATCAGCGAATTTAATCCGAGAAGGAACCGCGTCATCGGTGACAGAAGGCAGCTTCTGGTTGCGGAACGTGCGGAGAAGCAGAGAGAGTTGTTTGCACGTCTTCAGGTAGGGGATACCATCGAAGGTGTTGTAAAGAATGTGACAGATTTCGGTGCATTTGTGGATCTGGGCGGTGTAGACGGTCTGCTCCATATTTCCGAAATGTCATGGGGAAGAGTAGAGAATCCGAAGAAAGTATTCAAGGTAGGAGACAACCTGAAGGTTCTTGTAAAGGATATCAATGATACAAAGGTAGCGCTCAGTCTGAAGTTCCCGGAGACCAATCCGTGGGCGCATGCTTCCGAGGATTTTGCGGTGGGTTCCGTGATCACCGGAAAAGTGGCGCGTATGACAGACTTTGGTGCGTTCGTAGAACTTGCACCGGGAGTAGATGCACTGCTTCATGTATCTCAGATTTCCAGAGCACATGTGGATAAGCCGTCAGACGTACTTTCCATCGGGCAGGAGATTCAGGCGAAGATCGTAGACCTTAACGAGGCGGAGAAGAAGATCAGCTTGAGCATGAAGGCGATCGAGATGTCTGAAATGGCAGATGCCGAATAAGGATTTCGGCACGATTCAGCGAATGATACGAAAGACAAAATTAGGCGGAGACAAAAAGGGTTTCCGCCTTTTTTATGTTAAAAATGCGACAAGATGTTCGCGGAAAGATACAATAAAATCAAGAAATTTACTGGATTTTGTATACAAGATACTGTAGAATAGTATGGTGTGAAAACTGGAATCGTAACAAAGAAAGGAAGGGTAAAAGAATGGGACTTTTAACTTTTAAAGGTGGGATCCATCCCAATGACGGCAAGAGCCTGGCAAAAGACCAGCCGATCACGGAAGTGCTGCCGCAGGGTGATCTGGTATATCCACTATCCCAGCACATCGGCGCTCCGGCCATCGCAGCCGTGAAAAAGGGTGACCATGTGTTAAAAGGCCAGAAGATCGCAGACGCCGGCGGCTTTGTTTCTGCGCCTGTGTATGCATCTGTGTCCGGGACGGTGAAAGCGCTGGAAAAGCATTTCAATCCAACGGGCAGCAATGTGGACTGTATCGTCATCGAAAATGACGGAGAATACAAGGAAGCGGAAACCGCTCCGGTGAAGCCGCTCTCTGAGATGTCAAGAGACGACATCCTGAACCGGATTGGGGATGCGGGCATCGTCGGCATGGGAGGCGCAGGCTTTCCGACCCGTGTGAAGCTTTCTCCGAAGGAGCCGGATAAGATTGAATATATCATTGCCAACTGTGCGGAGTGTGAGCCGTATATCACTGCCGACTACAGAAGAATGCTGGAAAATACCGAGGAACTGGTCAGCGGGATGCGGGTCATTCTGTCCATGTTCGAGCATGCCCAGGGGATCTTCGGTGTGGAAGATAATAAAAAGGACTGCATCGAAAAACTGCAGGAAGCTATCAAGGATGAACCCCGCATGAAAGTCTGCGCGCTGCAGACCAAGTACCCACAGGGAGCAGAGCGCCAGCTGATCTATGCACTGACGAAGCGGGCGATCAATTCTACCATGCTTCCGGCAGACGCAGGCTGTATCGTGGATAATGTGGAGACGCTGATCGGCATTCATAATGCGGTGATCAACGGCAGGCCGCTGACCGAACGGATCGTTACCGTCAGCGGGGATGCGGTGGAGAAGCCGGGGAACTTCAAGGTTCTTTTGGGAACCAATCACCGGGAACTGATCGAGGCGGCAGGTGGATTCAAGAAGGAACCGGAAAAGCTGATCTCCGGCGGCCCCATGATGGGATTTGCCATGATCACGCTGGATGCGCCGGTGACAAAGACTTCTTCGGCCATCCTGGCATTTCAGGAAGACATTGTGGCAAAGGCTATGTCTACCCCCTGCATCAACTGCGGCCGCTGTGTGGAAGTCTGCCCTAGCCGGATCATCCCGTCCAGGCTTGCGGATTATGCG
>Ga0137306_103124_pt1 | contig 12716 bp, 9 predicted proteins | sample Inofroosms_March_FD_97187 | JGI IMG/M metagenome (GOLD analysis project Ga0137306, IMG submission 97187) | Mouse cecal microbial communities from Vienna, Austria - N-Acetylneuraminic and N-Acetylglucosamine D2O microcosms_March | ecosystem: Host-associated > Mammals > Digestive system > Large... | reverse complement strand
GGAGGGTTAACGGATGTCACGAGTAGCATTGATCGTATTGGACAGCGTAGGGGTGGGAGCACTTCCGGATGCTGATCGGTTTGGTGATGCGGGGGTAGATACCCTTGGGCATGTGAAAGCATTTGCAGATGAGAATATGGGAGGATTTAGGATTCCGAATATGCAGGCCATGGGTCTGTATAATATTGACGGGCTTGGGCTTCCAGGGGTGGAAAAGCCTTTGGGAAGCTATGGGAAATGTATGGAATATGCGGCGGCTAAGGATACGACAAACGGACATTTTGAAATCGCCGGACTTCTGGTAGATAAACCAAATCGGATCTTTATGGATGGATTTCCGAAACGAATCACAGATGAACTGGAGCGCCGTATCGGAACGAGGGTGATCGGCAATTATCTTGTTTCCGGAACAGAAGTGATTCAGGTGCTTGGCGAAGAACATGTAAAAACAGGATATCCAATCATTTATACTTCCGCGGACAGCCTGATGCAGATTGCGATGCACGAAGAAGTGATTCCATTGGAGAGGCAGTATGAAATCTGTAAGATTGCGAGAGAGATTCTGACAGGCGACGATACGGTATCACGTGTGATCTGCCGGCCGTTTGTGGGAGATAAAGAGTCCGGATTTACACGGACAGAGAACCGGAAAGACTTTTCCATCGACCCACCGGGAAAAACAGTGTTGGATGCAGTCAAGGAAGCTGGAAAAGACGTGATCGCGGTAGGTAAGATTGAAGATATTTTTAACAGGGTAGGCATCACGAAGATAGACCATACCAAAAATAATCATGAAGGGATTGAATCCACAATTAAATTTTTAAGCCAGGATTTTGACGGCCTGCTCTTTGTAAACCTGGTAGATACGGATATGCTGTATGGACATAGAAGAAATCCAAAGGGCTACGCAGAAGCGTTGGAATATTTTGATTCCAGATTCCCGGAAATCCTTTCAAAGCTGAGAGAGGATGATCTGCTGATCATAACTGCAGACCATGGATGCGATCCTACTTATACGAAGAGCACGGATCATACGCGGGAGTATACTCCGCTTCTTGTATACGGTCCAGGATTCAGGCAGGGCGTAAACCTGCATGTGCGGGACAGTTTTTCAGATATAGCTGCATCAATTGCAGATCATCTTGGAATTACATTTGAAAATGGAACCTCATTTATGCCGGAGATCAGAAGAAGATAAAAGGAGAAGAAATATGCCATTTTTACATTTTAGTACTACAAAGACAATGGATAAAGAAAAAAAGGCGGAATTTTCTGCCGGAATCATGGAATGTGTAAAGCTCCTGCCCGGAAAGCCTGCCGAACGCGCCATGATCCGTATTGACAGCGGATGCGATATTTATAGAAACGGTGAGGCTGCAGAGTGTGCGTTTATGGAAACGATCTATCAGAAACCCCTTCCCATAGAATCCTGCAAAGCCTATATTGAAGCTTTGTATGATCTGGCAAAGCGGGAGCTGGGGCTGGATATCCCGCAATGTTATTTTGCAATGGTTGACCTGGATACCTGGGGTTCCAGGGGAACACTGCATTGATCTGAAAGTGTCCCCGTCCTGCCAGGAGATGAACCTCCCACTGTTTAAATTTGACGGAATAAGAATGTATATGGGATATCCTGCAACAGGCATTCTTGAAATGCCTGCCGTAGGATATCCCTGTTTTTTCGATTCACTATAGTTGCCCTGCCATATGTCAAACAATTTTTCAGTCTTGGAACTGCATATCCAATAATATCCTTTATATTTCCGTAATGCAGTACTGAAGTTTATATATCGATTTTTAAATGACCAGTTCGCAAATCTCCTCCGCTGTCTTCCCCGGATTCTGGATAATGATATTGAAAATGGGAAGTACCTCATCGGATTCTGTCTCCAGCTCTTCCGCAATGACAGAGAGAGGTTTGTTCTTTGCGCATTTTTTCTGGATTAAAGAAATGCGTTCCGTAAGCCTTGCTCTTTCAGGTTATTTGTCAGACTTTTCAGCCAGAGATTTTCCTTCTCGGACAGCTCTCTGGTAACCAGAATCTGTATGGAAAACACATCCCCTTTTACGTTGTAAATTCCATCTTCCGCCTTCTCGACGTCATACTTCTTGACCGTCCTCAGATGCCGAATCAGCTTCCGGGGAAATCTTTCCGATACAAATGTAATTGTCACTTCCTTCGCAGGAATAGCGTCTGCGTGCACAACATCTGCTTTATAAAAGCAGGCGTATCCGTAAACCTTGTAAAAGTCATCGATTCCAAGGGAGCGGCCGGGGCTCTTATACTCGATTACATTATGCTTCTTGAATATCTTTCCGATATTCTTCCGGATCTGCCCGGCCTTTTCTTTTTTGATGATCAGTACATCAATCTGCATCGGCTTCTTACTGAGGTGATGCTCATTTTCAAATGTCAGCTTGTCCGCCTCGTCTTTCAGCTCAATCTGAATGTTTGCATAAAATGCCGGGTGCCAGTAAATTACACTTTTTCCAGCTGTGCGGTTGCAATCCGACAGGTCGTTTACATGCAATTTATTGCAATGAAAATGACCTGTCGGATTAGCAACCGCACAGCTGGAACTTTTTTCTTCGGCTCTATAGAAAACCTCCTTCTTCTGTTGTGCTTAGGAGATTTTCATACTTCCTGTTCAGAAAACCTCCTGCTTATCTGGATAAAAGCACGAATTTTCTGAAAGGGCAGGGAATAGAGTCCCTTGCATTGATATGTTACAGATATACCGGAACCTGATGCTCCGATATAATTGAACTTTAGAAAATATGCTTTTTCTTATTCTAGCACACGGATGCAGGTTAATACAAGAAAAATTTCCAACTGTAAGGTTGGAAATTTTTTCGGATAGTTCACACATTAACCGGGTGCCCTGTCTTTTACAATACTTTATATTTACTCTTTGAAACAGAATCAGGGATTCTCGCACCCAAGATCCACGCACCACCGTTTCCGGTGAAAATGTTCCCCCTCGTGCTTCCGGAACGCAATGCTGAACTTCATGCTTTCCGTCCGTTTCAATACCTTGATAACAACCTCATTTACACCTTTTTTTAAATGCACGGTCTGATAATTATTATAAGGCGTCCACAGCCGGATCTCATCCTGCTCCAGACACAGCTCCCCGTTTACCCAGAGTTTGAAGCCGTCGTTATTTCCAATCACAGCCCAGACGTCCTGCTCTGTATCCGAGACCAGCTTCTGCCTGAGATAAATGCACCCTTGTCCCTGGAAAGGAAACGCTTCATCCAGCGGCAGCAAGTCCTCATACCCATGTACCCGGCAGGTTTCTTCCACAGAAAATGCCTGAACAAAATTCTGCTCATCCATGTATTCTTTTTCCAGATATACTGCATTGTTGACCATACATTCCAGTGTGGGGAGGATACAGCCCTCTCCGTGGGCGCTGGGGATTCCCGGCGGATCGTCTTTTTCCAGATTTTCAAAATAAGGCCCCGCCGCTGTCCATTCTGACGATCCGGCGATTCCAAAGCAGCGGCGAAATTCCTGCAGATCATCCCCGGCAACGGCTTTCAGGAGGTTTTTGCTATACAGTATTTTTACGTCGTCTGTTGTCTCAATCAAAACCTCCGCTGTTTTTTCCTGCCCCGGTTCCAAAACCAGGGTCTGGTGCTCCGGAACCGCGCGCCACCCCAGAGGCAGCCCGGCAATTCGGATGTTCCATTCTTTTTCAATCGGGAAATGATTTTTCAGGCGGATGCCGATGCCGCAATGGTCGTTGAAACCGATTGCCGGACGGTTCATATATAGTATATCTACAGCCAATGTCGCTTCAGTATTTACGCTTGAGCCAAATCCGTTCTCGGCGGCTGAAATGTTTTCGTCCGCTGGCGTCTGCTCTGATGTGCGGTTTTGCAGAGCCGTCATCTGTCTCAATGCGCAGCTTTCGTCCTCCGATTTCCAATCTGATGTGCGGTTTTGCAGAGCCAGCTTCCGCCCCAATGCGCAGGTTTCCTCCGTTAGCTTCCGTATAGAGTTATCCGTCCGTTCCAGATCAATCCCGATCACAAACCGGTCATTTACAAGCGCTTTCAGATCTTCCGGAATTTTTTCGGCCCCATGCAGGATTCCCCAGACCGCCGCCGCTGTCGCACAGGTGCAGTCCGTATCATAACCGCAGCGAAACGCGATATTGATCACCTTCCACAGATCTTCCCCGCCGTATAGCAGGGCGATCACGGTAATCCCAAGATTGGTCACCGCGTTGGTAAAATCAAAATGCCCGAATTTCCGAAGCATTCTGGCCCTGGCCTTTTTCCAGCCGCAGGGATCTTCATGAAATGTCTTCATCACCAGATTCACACAGGCTCTGGCGCGGGAACCCTCCGGCAGTCGGTGAAGCTCTCCCAGTAACAGGGCTTCCATATTTGCTCCCTTCGCGCCATGTCCATCTGCGAAAACCAACGGCTCCCCCTCCGCACCATGTTCATCTGCAAACGCCATCGACTCAACCGCCGCATAATACTGCTCAATCCAAACCGCTTCCCCCGCATGATCCAGGCTTCCGTCCATTCCGGCGTAAGCCGCCGCCGTGTCTCCGTCCCCGGGAAATACCATTCCCCAGATTTCAGACCGGATCGGACAGCCTTCCCCTTCGCAGAAGAGGGGATTATTGAAGCTCCCGCTGTAGGGCGGCAGAATCCCTCGTTCATAATTTTTCAGAAAAATCCCGTATTCGTTAAATGGATACCAGCACTGACGGTCCCAGGCTTCTGCCAGGTCGGCCGCAGTCACACGGCGTCCTTTTTTTTGAAGAACCTCCAGCCATAATAACTGCAGATCCAGGTCATCATTGGGCAGATCCGGCCGGATCATTTCCCGGAAATCCTCACAGGGAATGAGCTTTTTGATGCCCTCCACCGGAGCCCCCGCCGCGCCGCCCAGACATTTCCCGAGCCATCCACCGTAAACCTTGTCATAATATACCGCATCCGTCATTTTTCCCACCTGCTTTCTTAAAATCGTTCCCACCTGAGTCAAATTTACTTCAATATCGCTCCCGCCGAAAATGTTTTTTCCACCTGGTTGCTGAAGAACACAAACAGCAGCACAGGCAAGATACTCGTGATCACCATGGCCGCGTACATTCCGCCGTAATCCGTTCCGTATTTTCCGGAGGAGTAATTCATCAGCGCAATGGGGAGTGTCCGGTATTTCTCCCCGCTGATCAGCACCAGCGCGTAGATAAATTCATTCCAACTGTTGATAAAGGTATTGATGCACATAGTAGCCACGGCGGGCTTGATCATGGGCACAATGACCCGGAACAGGATCGTGAAGATCCCGGCCCCGTCCATCACCGCAGCCTCCTCCATTTCCAGGGGAATCCCGGAGAGGAAGCTGCTGCACATCAATGTGGCCATGGCAATATTGAAGGCCGAGATGGTCAGGATCAGGGACAGCGGATTGTTGATCAGGTGCATTTCCCGGAGCATCATAAAGATAGGGACAATGACGATCTGGGAGGGGAGCAGAATCCCCAGAGTCACCATTTTGCTCACATGCACGGACAGCTTCCACTGCATCCGCGTCAGCGCGTAGGAGAGCATGATGGCTGCTGTCACGGTCAGCAGCAGGGTAAAGCCGGTCACGATGATGCTGTTTACAAAAAATTTCAGAATATCCCGGTTAAAAATCGCGTCCGTGTAGTTTGCAAATTTCCAGACATGGGGAAGCCCGAAGGATTCTCCTGTCATGATCTCTGACGTATCTTTAAATGAATTGATCAGCATCCACAGCAGCGGGTACACCGAAGTGGCCGCGCAGATCCCGAAGATGACCGTCAGGATTCCTTTGATCCATTTTTGCCGGATTCTCATAATGTTTGTCCTCCTGTATCTATAACCGATGGATACTGACCGCCAGATCAATCTGCCGCTCAGTATCATAAGATGCGCACAGCCGCATAAGAAAATCAGTCCCTTTGCGGCTGCGGCCGGCGATATACTTCCGGCCGCCTTAGTCCTCTCTGTATTTCCCCTGCCTGAACAGCCAGCCGATGCCGCCCAGAACCACGCAGGTCTCGGCGATCACCAGGATTCCGACAGCAGAAGCCATGCCGTACCGTTGGTTGGAAAACGCCTGCCGGTACATGTACATCATGACGGTTTGAGTCAGGTCTCCGGGGCCGCCGCCGGTCATGATGAATACCTGGGGAAATGTAAACAGGCCGCCGATGGCAGAAACCGTCACACAGGTCTTTGCCACGTCCCGCAGAAGCGGAAGCGTGATATAACGCACCGTATTGAAAAATCCGGCCCCATCCAGCTGGGCTGCCTCAAAATAGCTCTCAGGAATCGCCTTGATCCCGGAATAGGACATCAGCAGGTCCATGCCGAACATCCACCACATTCCCACAATGGCAATACAGATCATGGCGGTTTTCGGATTGATCAGCCATTCATTCTGCAGAAATCCCAGTCCGATCATTTTCAGGAAATAGTTCAGCAGCCCCCAGTCCGCATGATAAATAGTCAGCCAGAGCTGTGAGATTACGGAAATAGAAAGGACAAGGGGGATGACAAATGCGGTTCTCAGGATCTTCTGCGTCCTGGGCCCCAGTGTGCAGAGCAGGATTGACACGATGATAGCAAGCACCGCATTGCAGAGCACCGCCAGAAGGCAAAGCCCCAGGGATGCCAGATTTGCACGGATAAATGCTTCATCCTGCAAAAGGGTTTTAAAATTTTCCAGCCCAATCCATTCCGGCGGCGTGAGACCGTTGGTTTTCTGCAGCGACATGACCACGATATTGAAGATCGGATAGACGACAAATGCCGCAAGCAAGATCAGCGCCGGGGCGCTCAGCAAAAAAATATACCATTTATTTCCAAGTACTTTTTTCATAGCGTTACTCCTGTCTCGAATTTTAGAAATCGGCACACGCAGACGCCGTATCGGTCTGCCGCGCCATACTGCCTCAATGGGAAAAACCTGCTCGTCGGCCATTTCTCCGCATACAATAGTATCAAAATACAATGGTATCAAAAAGCCGGCAGTATCCGCGAAATGCAGTACCGCCGGCCCGCCTCGCCGGAGCTATTCTTCCAACGCCGCTTTATCCATATCTTCCAGATAGCTGTCCACCGTGTAATCCGGTGTATTTGTCATAAACTTGCTCGTAGCCTGCATGATACCGGAGGAAGCCGCCGCAGTGGGCATTACATCCTGAACCAGTCCGTATACATACTCGAAATTCTGCATATCCTCGGCAAGCTGCGCCACCGGCTCCGCAAAATCGCTGTCATAGGTCCATCCCAGGTCGCCCGCTTTGTATACGGTAAACGGATTTCCCTTTTCCTCGTAAACGTATTTGCAACGGAGCTCCGCAACCGCCTCGCAGAGTGCAGCCGCTTCGTCCGGATGCTCGGTTCCCGCATAGACCATCATTCCAGAGTTCTGTTTTACGCCGCCGGCTACATTTTTTCCATAGACATCCACATCCTCGTCGCGGATGACCGGATAATAGAAATATCCGAAATCTTCGCCCATTTTTTCCGCGCCGGACGCTACCGCCCAGGAGCCGTTTGCCATCATGGCCGCTTTTCCGGTCTCAAACATCGGAAGCGCTTCGTCGATCCCGGTCAATGCCACGTTCTTGGAAAATGCGCCCATATCCAGAAGCTCTTTCATGACATTTGCCGCTTCCGCATAAGGCTCATCGGAAAACTTCGCCTCGCCGTTCACAATCTTTTCGGTCATTTCCGGGTCCAGTGAATAGGCAAATCCTTCCAGCATCATGGCTGCGCACCAGCCGTCCTTGGCGCCTACAGATATAGGCACGATGTCGGTTTTGGCAAGCGCCTCAACCACGCTTTTCAGCTCCGCAACGGTCTTCGGCGCTTCCAGGTTGTTGTCTGCGAAAATCTTCTTATTATATAAGACGATCTCATAGGAAATGTCCTCAAACGGTACGGAATAAGTATGTCCGTCTTCTGCCGGCAGCTTTGCGGACGGAATCACCTTGTCCCAATAGCCGCTTGCTTCCAGATAATCGTCCAGAGGAAGTGCGCTTTCCGATTCCAGGATCGGGGTTGCCCAGCTTCCGCCTCGCTCCCACCATACATCCAGGCCGTCGCCGCCTGCGGAGATCATGGTGCGCACTTTGGTTTCGTAGGTCTGCGCGTCGCCGGGAACCATTTCCAGCTCCACCTCTACATCCGGCAGGACCTCCGGAAGATGTTCCATCACATATGCCATTTCCGCCTGCACGTTTTCGTCCGTGTCGTTGAAAAGCATATTCAGTTTGACCTTTTCCCCGGAATCTTTGGAGCTGCTTTCAGCGTTGCTTTCCGTACCGCCGGAGCTTTCCGAACCTGAACTGCCGGAATCCCCGGAACCGCCTGCCCCTCCGCAGGCCGCAAGTGAACCGGCCATGATTCCGACCAGTGCAAGTGACGTCAATTTTTTCCATTTGTTCATTCTTCTTTCCTCCCTGTTGTTGTATTGCTGTTGAGAATATCTTATACACTTCCAGCCGAAAACGGAATGGAATTTTCGGACGCTATATGGAAAAATCAGAAAATTGATCCCTTTCTTGTATTCAAGCATCCCCGCATATTATATAATAATTCTCGAAAGACGATTGCTGCAGGCCGCATTCTGATACACAGGATATGGAATCAGAATGGCCTGAATGGGAACAATGGGAGGATACACAATGCGCAGAACTTATTTTTTTACCAACTGGAATATGAAAAGAAAAATCCTTGCGGTTTTTCTACCCCTGCTCATGCTGTCTACCCTTTTGATCCTGGTCTCATCCATCTCGCTGATCATCCGGAACGGAAAGGCGGAGGCGCTGAACAACGCGAAGGACAAGCTGTCCCTTGTAACCGGCCAGACAGACCAGATCCTGTCAAATATTACCTACAATATTAAGGCATTTTCCACCAGCTCCGCGCTGCAGGACGCGATCCGTGCGGAGTATCCGGACAATAATTACGGCAACTATATGTTTTCCTCCACCATGCACAATGCCGTGCACAACATTATGGAGATCCAGAGCCTGATTTCCAGCGGCTACATCCATACCCGGGACGGCCGCGTATTCGATATCAAGACAGACGAGATCCGCACACCGGATGCGGAAATGGACGCGCGCTACCGGGAAATCGCGGCGGAGAAGGGGCGGATACTCCTGGAATATCCGGCGGACAAAAGCGGAGCCGCCGCCCTGACCGTGTCCAAATCGCTGATCGATATCCGGTCGGGGAGCTGCCTCGGGATTCTGACCTTTGACATCAAGGAATCCCTTTTTTATGACTCCTATCACTCCGTGTCGGATGAAGAAAATGAATGCTTCCTGCTGATCGACAGCGCAGGCACCATCATTTCCTCCGAAAACCGGGACGAGCTGCAGACAACGGCGTCCCCGGAAATCCTGGGTCTGCTGGAGGGCATGGGGAAGCCGGAACAGAAAACGCAGTACAAATCAGGCGGAAAAATCCCGCAGGAAACGACGGCCGAACACATGCTGCTCCTTTCTTCCGAAACGGAAAACGGAGATTACCTGGTGGTCTACATGATGCGCTATTACCGGATATACAAAGAAGCCCTGAACCTGGCGCTGTTCCTTCTGATCATCGGCATCCTGGTTCTGGCCGCAGGGGTGCTTCTGTCTTCGCGGCTGGCCCAGAGCATCGTGGGCCCGGTGATCCGGCTGGCGGATTACGCAGACGAAGCCGGAAAGGGCAATTTCGACCTTCCGGTTCCCGTCCATTCCGGGGATGAGATCGGTTTTCTGGCGGAACGCTTCGGGGTCATGAATCACAATATCAAAGAACTGACCACCAGGATCTACAACGAGCAGACCCAGAAAAAGGAATATGAGCTGAAAATGCTGCAGGCCCAGATCAATCCGCATTTTTTATACAACTGTCTGGACAACATCAGCAGCCTGATCACGGATCAGAAAAACGAAACCGCCACCGCCATGGTATCCCATCTGGGCCGTTACTATCGGGCCATCCTGAGCAAGGGACGCAATATCATTACGATTCGGGAAGAACTGGAACTGATCCGGGCCTACCTGGAGATCCAACTGATCCGGATTCCGGATTTGTTTACCTATGAGATCACGGTGGACGAGGACATTCTGGATTTTAAGATCCTGAAAATGATTCTCCAGCCCATTGTGGAAAATTCCGTGATACACGGCTTCGCAGGCTTCAAAAACAGCGGCCGGATTAAAATAGAAGGAACCCTGGAAAACCAGACGGTCTGCATCCTCATTTCCGACAATGGAAAGGGCATTCCGGAGGGATCGCGTTCCTCCATATTCGCGCCGGCTCCCACGGCAATCCCCAAGCATTTCGGGCTGAAAAATATTCAGGAAAGGATTCGTTTGAAGCACGGGGAAAAATACGGGATTTCCATAAAGTCAGAACAGGGGCAGGGAACACAGATTGAGGTTCGTTTTCCCAAGACATTGTAAACCCTGTCAAAATAGATACCCAAGGGCATCCCATCATGGCCATGCGGCCGTTTTACAAGGTATACCCAAGGGCACCCCGTCATGGCCATGCGGCCGTTTCACAATGTATACCCAAGGGGCATCCCATCATGGCCATGCGGCCGTTTTACAAGGTATAGGAAAGGATAAACAGCATATGTACAAGATCATGTTTGTAGACGACGATCCTCTGATTCTGCGGAGGCTTCACCAGATTCTGGACTGGCAGTCAATGGACTTTGCAGTCCTTCCGGACGCGTGCGACGGCATTTCTGCCCTGGCTTTGCTGAAATCGGCGGTCCCGGACATCATCATCTGTGATATCAACATGCCCAACATGGACGGGCTGGAGCTTGCCGCCATCTTAAAGGAACATTACCCGGATGTCCAGTGCATCCTGCTGACCGTCAATGACAGCTTCGGCTGCGCCCAGCAGGCTCTGAACATCGGTGTTACCCATTATCTGCTCAAGCCCATCGAGCCGGAATCACTGCGGGAACTGATTCAGAAAATTTTGTCCCGGCTGGACTCGTCCCGGGAAAAGGAAAACTACATCAGCTCCCTGTATTCCAAGGCATTGCTCAACGAGCGGATGATCCGGGACAAATTCCTGAACTGGCTGGTTTCCGGCCGTCAGACGCTGGACGAGCAGCAGCTGAAGGAAAAATTCGAATTTTACCAGATTCCCTTACACGGAGAGGAATTTCAGATCATTGCCGTCCACATCGAATCCCTGGATTTTCCGGTTTCCATGGAGAAAAATATGGACGACCTGCTGCAGACCGCCATCAAATCCATCGAGGACACGCTCAGCGATTACCCCAACTGCGTGGTGTTCACCGATTCCTTTTACCAGTGCAATATCCTCATGGGATATGAAAAAAATTCCGGCAGCCCGGGGCCGGGTACCCCGCTGATCTGCAGGCTGCTGCGGGACAATCTGCTGTTTGACCTGAACCTTTCCGCCGCCGTTTTTTATAGCTGCCGGTATAAGGGGCTGTCCAACATTTACCGCTGCTATTATGAGACAAAATTTTTGTCCCGGTATAACCAGACGGTTCTGGACAAGGGCATCATTTCCTTTGCGGAATATATGAAAAATGCCTTCGACATGGAGATGGATCTGGACTCCATCCGCTCCGCCACCTTCCGCCTGCTTCGTTCCGACGACTTAAGGGGCCTGGACACCCACGTGCGGGATACGCTGGAACCGCCCTTTGCCCGGCATTCCTTTGACACCTTCAACATGCTGCGGATTGATTTTGTGATGACCGGCCTGATGTTCCTCCGGGAAAATAAACTGGCCCTGCAGGATATATTTGACCGGCATTATACGCCCCTGTCCGAAGTAATGGAGCTGAATGAGCCGGAGGGCTGCGCCGCATTCCTGGAGCATTATTTTCATCGGATTCTGGAACACATCCGGGGCAGCAAGGTGTCCCCGTCCCGCCGGATCACAGAAAAATGCATGGAGCTCATCGAGCAGAACCTGTCCTCCCCCGAGCTTTCCGTAAAGTGGCTCAGCTCCCAGCTCTACATGAACGAAAACTACCTGAGCCGCATGTTCCGCCGGGAGATGAACCTGCCTCTGGTGAAGTTCATGATGCAGAAGAAGATGGAGGCCGCGAAGAAATATCTGGATGACGGGTACACCAACCTGCAGGAGGTCGCCCGCCTGACCGGGTTCGCCGATCCGCTGTATTTCAGTAAGTGTTTTAAAAAAGAGTATGGGGTGGCGCCGTCGAAGTATATCGGGGTGTAGAGATGGATGGTGGCTGTAAAAAAGGCTTCAGGCCGTTGGAGTGTATCCGCATAGTCGGAAATGATTCCATTTTAAATAAATCTGCATGTGTGCCGGTATCGACCAATGTCAGTGTTAAGATATCATCTTCTATCAAATAGATTCACAGCCAGTCTGGCTGGATATGGCATTCCCGAAATCCGGCCAGCTTCCCCTTCAGGGCATGATCTTTATACTTTTTTTCAAGAGGAAGTCCCAGGAGCAGCGTGTCTACGACGGATTCCAGAAGAGAGATGTCCAGACCACGTTTTTTCGCTGTCTTCAGACTTTTTTTTAAACTTTCCAGACAGAATTAATTCGTATTTCATAGATCCAATTCCTCTAATGCCTCAGAAAAACTGCCGTATCGTTTGGTATCAGGATCTCGGCTTATACATTTTGCTTCTTGCATAGCTTCTATAACCTCAGGCTTATACTCTGGATACTTCACA
>Ga0137306_103121_pt1 | contig 12720 bp, 6 predicted proteins | sample Inofroosms_March_FD_97187 | JGI IMG/M metagenome (GOLD analysis project Ga0137306, IMG submission 97187) | Mouse cecal microbial communities from Vienna, Austria - N-Acetylneuraminic and N-Acetylglucosamine D2O microcosms_March | ecosystem: Host-associated > Mammals > Digestive system > Large... | reverse complement strand
GCTATATCGATGATTACCCACAACAACGAGATCGCCCAGCTGGCCGACCGCATCGTGCGGATCGAGGACGGCAGGATTGTGGGATAAGGGGGTGGCAGTGATGACTTGGCCGTTTGAAAATGACACCAGCGCGGTGGAGAAGAAGCTGGCGAGCCGCAGCATCAAAGCCGACAAGCGCCGGAGCGTGTTTGTCATCCTGACGATTGCCCTGGCCGTCTGCCTGATGGGGACCCTCTGCTTTCTCTATTCCGCCCAGCAGCTGAAAACCCTGGACGGTATCCTGGGGCAGTATCAGGCCGGGTGCGGCGGGCTGACCCAAGAGGAGGTTGCCCAGCTGGTAGACGCTGGAAAGTTTGAAAAATGGGGCTGCACGGGGGGGGCGGGGCCCGCCCGCCATGAGGACGGCGTTTTGCGGATCAGCTATGTCAGCCCGGAGATGATCGACCTGATGGGCTACGGCGAGATCACCGGGGCATACCCCCAGGGGGAGAATGAGCTGTGCGTAGAACGTACCTTTTTCCGTTATTTTGGCCTGCCGGAAGAGGTCGGTCAGACGGTGGCCCTGGACCTGGGCAGCGGCGAGAAATCTTATACCGTCACAGGCATCCTGGAGGCGGAAAACGACAGCCGGATTTTTACAATCTGGATTCCGGAAGCGGCTGTGGACGCTTCCAGCCCCTATGAGCTGCGATTCCGCTATGCCGGGAGTCAGGGCATGGAGCCGGGCCAGCTTCGGGCAGACATTGAGCGGTTCTTCGCGGAAATGGGCATCCCGGAGGACCGCACCTTTTACAGCTCCAGCTACTTCGGCATGGTGGATCTGTACCTTGGAAACGGGATGGAGGTCTATGCTGCGGCGCTCTTGATCGCCGTGGTCTGCGCCATCGTGATTTACAACATCTTTTACATCTCCGTCATGGGCAAAATGCGGGAATATGGCCGCCTGAAGGTGCTGGGGACTACACCGAAGCAGTTGAAGCGGGTGGTCAAGCGGGAGCGGCGCTTCCTGACCGCTATCGCCATCCCCCTGGGGCTGCTCTGCGCCGCAGGTATTGCGCTGATTGCAGTCCCAGGCTACTGGTCCTGGGGTGACAATATCCGGTCCGGGGTGGTGGTTTCCCTCCTGACCTATGGCACCGTCCTAATCGCCACTCAAAAACCCATGGCGATGGCAGGAAAGGTCTCCGCCATTGAGGCCATCCGCACCACTGCCTATTCCCAGCAGCAGAGTCCCAGCGTTTCCAGGCAGCTCCACCGCCGCCTGACCATGCCCCGTCTGGCCTGGATGAACTTCTCCCGGAACCGGAAAAAGGCGTTCGTTACCACCCTCTCCCTGGGCCTGACCGGGATTCTGCTGCTGTGCGTTTCCGCCTACGCAAATTCAGTGGACGTGAAAGAAATGGCCCAGTCCCAGTTCGGGGACCGGAGCCAGTATCTGCTGCAATATGAGGACTTCGCGGGCCGGGAATTTGTGGAGATGCAGAAGGAGAATCCTCTGGGCCAAACTCTGCGGGAGGAGCTGGCCGCCCTTCCCGGCGTGGATTATGTCACGGCCTACAACCTGACCTGCGTGGAGATTCCCGCCATCAGCGCCATTCCAGGCAACAGCGAGCATGAGCCGTTCGTTGTCAGGGGCATTTCCCGGGAGGATATGGCGGAGATGTACGGGGGCGGCGGGGTCCTGGAGGGAACCGTGGACTACCGGCAGCTGCTGGACGGGGACGGCATCCTGGTCTGTCCCGCTGGCAGCGCGCTGAAGGAAATCTATCGGACCGGCTATCAGATTGGGGATAGCATTACCGTTTCCTGCTACAACGGGCAGACGAAAACCTATACGGTGATGGGCATTGTTCAGGATGTTCAGATCGGCAGCTCGTCCCACTTCTTCATTCTGCCCGAGGAGGAGCTGTCCACCCTTTATCCTGAGATTTCGGACTTTACCGGCTATGTCAATCTCCACACGGAGCAGGACAGCGATCAACTGCGGCGGGCGGTGTTCGGCGCAGTGTCCGACCAGCGGGTGGCGGTCTCCGGCCTGGACGACCTGTCCGCCGAGCTGGAGCGCGGCCTGCGGGGAGAACTGGCAAGAGACTACGGCATTCTGGTTTTTATCTTCGTCTTTTCCCTGATCAACCTCGCCAATACGCTCATTACCAATCTGCTCACCCGCCAGCAGGAGTTCGGTGTGTTCCAGTCCGTTGGCATGAGCGGCCGGCAACTGTCCAGGATGCTGTCCTTTGAGTGCCTGTACTATGTGGGGATTACCCTGTTGGTCACCCTGACTCTGGGGACGGCATGCAGTCTGGCCGTGTGCCGGGTGTTCGACCGGATCGGTATGTTCGGGACGCTCACCTATCATTTCCCGGTGCTCCATGTGCTGTTGTTCGGAGCCGCGCTGCTCTTAGTGCAGTCGGTATTCTCCGTCTGCGCGGTTCGCTATACCAGACGGCTTTCTCTCGTAGAGCGGATCAAGGCGGTGGACTGACCCCACCCGGAATGGAACGGTTACAGTCGAAGGCCTGTTTGCGAAATGCGCAAAGCGGAAACCTGTTTTTCGGGCCAAAGCTGCCGCACACCTTTCCGAAACCGCAAAAAATCCTGTATTTTACCAGTTTCTTTGCCTTAAACGGGATTGCTGTAGCCCATCAAAAATGCATCGGCCTCCTCGGCAGCAGCGCGCCCTTCGGCGATAGCCCACACCACCAGAGACTGCCCGCGCCGCATATCCCCAGCGGCAAATACCCTGCCGTTTTGGGCCTCAACAGAAAAGGTTCCCGGCGCTGTTGCAATGTTCGAGCGTGCATCGCGCGGCAGTGCGAAGGCCTCGGCGATGTAATCTTCCGGGCCCAGAAAGCCTGCCGCGATGAGCAGCATTTGGCATGGCAGCTCCTCTTCGCTGCCGGGCACCTCTTCCATCCGTCGCCGGCCGTTTTCCTCCTTTGGCTCCAGCCGCACCGTAACCACCGCGCGCAGCGCGCCCGTTTCGTCGGTACGGCACTCTTTTATGGTGGTCTGGTAGCGGCGGGGATCCGCGCCAAAGACAGCAGCGGCCTCCTCCTGGCCATAATCGGTTTTGCAAATGCACGGCCACTGAGGCCATGGATTCTCTGCGGTGCGCTTCTCCGGGCTCTTTGGCATCATTTCAAGCTGCACCACAGAACGACAGCCCATCCGAAGAGCGGTTCCCACACAGTCGTTTCCGGTATCGCCGCCGCCGACAATCACCACGTCCTTGCCCGCGGCGCTCACGCAGCAGCCGGCCGGGGCAGCCCCGTCCAGCAGCGCACGGGTGGCGCCGGCAAGAAAATCCACCGCGAAAGATGCTCCGTCCACGCCCGCGGCCGCCGCAAGCGTCCGTGGCTTTTTTGCGCCGCAGCATAGGATCACTGCATCGTATTCCTCCCGCAGCTGCCGCGCAGAGAGCGTGCGGCCCACATCGCATCCGGTGCAAAATTCCACTCCCTCGGCGGCCATTAGCCCGGTGCGGCGCTGTACGATCTGTTTTTCCAGTTTCATATTTGGGACACCATACATCAGCAGTCCCCCGACCCGGTCTTCCCGCTCGAAGACGGTTACGGTATGCCCCCTGTGGTTGAGCTGATCGGCGGCGGCAAGCCCGGCCGGGCCGCTGCCGACCACCGCCACCCGTTTGCCGGTGCGCACCTTGGGCGGATTTGGCCGGATGCGTCCTTCCCGCCAGGCGCTTTCCACAATGGCAAGCTCGTTTTCCCGCACTGTTACAGGTTCATCGTGCAGCCCGCAGGTGCAGGCGGCCTCGCAGAGCGCAGGACAGACCCGCCCGGTAAACTCGGGGAAGTTATTTGTTTTGCGCAGTCGTTCAAAGGCAAGGCCGTCGCTGCCGCTGTAAACAAGATCGTTCCATTCCGGGATCAGGTTGTGCAGCGGACAGCCGGTGAACATGCCGGCCAGCTGTACGCCGGATTGGCAGAAGGGCACGCCGCAATCCATGCAGCGGCCCCCCTGCCGGCGGCGTTCGTCCTCCTTTTGCAAAGCGTGGAATTCATTCCAGTGTTTGATCCGTTCTTCGGGCAGCTCAGCGAGGCAGTTCATGCGCCGGTATTCCAAAAATCCGGTTGGTTTTCCCATTACCGTACCCCTCCTTTTGCCGTGGCGTAAAATGCTTCGATCTCGGCCGCGTCCGGCCCAAGGCCGCGTTCCTGATACTGCGCGATTGCCCGCAGCATCCTGTCGTAATCGCGCGGCAGGATTTTTTTAAAGCAGCTCGCGGCCTGTTCAAAATGCGCAAGGATCTCTTTGGCCCGCGGCGAGCCGGTGGCCGCAAGGTGCTCGGCAAGCAGGCCGCGCAGTTCTTCCAGATCGTGCTTTTCGCAAACCGGTTCCAGAGAAACCAGTTTCTTGTTCACCCGAAGGTAAAGATCCCTGCTTTCGTCCCAAACATAGGCGATGCCGCCGCTCATGCCCGCGGCAAAATTTTTACCGATAGGCCCGAGCACGACGACCCTGCCCCCTGTCATGTATTCGCAGCCGTGGTCGCCCACACCTTCCACCACCGCAGCCGCCCCGGAATTGCGCACCGCGAACCGTTCGCCGGCCATGCCGTTGATAAACGCCTTGCCGGATGTGGCGCCGTACAGTGCCACATTGCCGATGATGATATTTTCGCCCGGCACAATGGGCGCGTTTTTGGGCGGAAAGACCGCCAGCTTGCCGCCGGACAACCCCTTGCCGAAGTAATCGTTGGAATCGCCCTCCAGCGTCAGCGTGAGCCCTTTGGGAATAAACGCCCCAAACGATTGCCCTCCGCCGCCGGTGCAGTTTACCGTCAGCGTATCGTCCGGCAGACTGCTGCCGTGCCGGCGAGTGATGTCCGAGCCGAGGATGGTGCCAAGGGCCCGGTCGGTGGAACTTACCTTTAGCCGGACACTTGCCTTTTGGCCGTTTTTCAGGGCGCGCTGCAGCTTCTTTTCCAGCACGCGCAAATCCAGTGTTTCTTCCAGCCGAAAGTTGTAGGCGTCGGCAGGGTCAAAATGGGTCTTGCTGTCCAAAGCACCGGATCGGTTCAGGATCGCAGAGAGATCCACCGCTTTGGCCCGGCTACCTGCGGCCTGCGGCCGCACCTGCAAAAGATCGGTGCGGCCCACCAGCTCGTCCACGCTTGGCACGCCAAGCTTTGCCATATGCTCCCGCAGTTCCTGCGCGGCAAAACGCATAAAGTTGATAACATATTCCGGCTTGCCCGAAAACCGCCTGCGCAGCTCGGGGTTTTGGGTTGCGATGCCAACGGGGCAGGTATCCAGATTGCATACCCGCATCATCACGCAGCCCATCGTTACCAGCGGGGCGGTGGCAAAGCCGAATTCCTCCGCGCCCAGCATGCAGGCGATGGCCACATCCCGGCCGCTCATCAGCTTGCCGTCGGTTTCCAGCACCACCCGGGAGCGCAGCCCGTTTTGGATCAGGGTCTGGTGCGTTTCGGCCAGGCCCAGCTCCCAGGGCAGGCCTGCGTGATGGATGGAGGTGCGGGGCGCCGCGCCGGTGCCGCCGTCGTGGCCGGAGATCAGCACCACCTGTGCGCCGGCTTTGGCCACACCCGCAGACACTGTTCCCACTCCCGCCTCACTCACCAGCTTTACCGAGATGCGGGCCTCGCAGTTGGCGTTTTTTAAATCGTAGATCAGCTGTGCAAGATCTTCAATGGAATAAATATCGTGGTGCGGCGGCGGTGAGATCAGCGCCACGCCGGGGGTTGCATGGCGGGTTTTTGCAATCCAGGGATATACCTTTCCGCCCGGCAGATGGCCTCCCTCGCCCGGCTTTGCCCCCTGTGCCATCTTGATTTGGATCTCTTTTGCGCTTACAAGATATTCGCTTGTAACGCCGAACCGGCCGGACGCCACCTGCTTGATGGCGGAGCAGTGTTCCGAGCGCAGGCGCTGGGGCTCCTCGCCTCCCTCGCCGGAATTGGAGCGTCCGCCCAATCGGTTCATGGCGGCAGCAAGGCATTCGTGCGCCTCCTGTGAGATGGATCCATAGCTCATGGCCCCGGTTTTGAATCGCCTGACGATGGAATCGACGCTCTCCACCTCCTCGAGGGGCAGCGGCTCGGCCGCGTACCGCATCTCCAGCAGGCCGCGCAGCGTATGAGGTCTTTGCGCGTCGTCCACCAGCGCAGAATATTCCCGGAACAGCGCATAGTCGCCCCGCCGGGTCGCCTCCTGCAGCAGATGGATGGTGCGGGGATCGTACAGATGATCCTCCTGCCCAAAGCGGGCCTTGTGCGCGCCGGCGGAATCAAGCGTTTCGTCCACCGTGAGCCCAAGAGGATCAAAGGCCTTAGAGTGGTTGCGCTCCACCATCTGCCCGATCTCTTCAAGCCCAATGCCGCCAATGCGCGAAACGGTATTGGTAAAATATTCGTCCACAACGTCTTTTGCAATGCCGACTGCCTCGAAAATCTGCGCGGATTGATAGGACTGCACAGTGGAAATGCCCATTTTGGAGGCGATTTTCACAATGCCGTGCAGCACGGCGGCATTGTAAGCGTCGATGGCGGCGTGCGGCTCCTTATCCAGCAGGCCCTGATCGATCAGGCGTTCAATGGAGGCGTGCGCCAGATAGGGGTTGATCGCCCTTGCCCCGTAGCCCAGCAGCGCAGCAAAATGATGTACATCCCGCGGCTCGGCCGATTCGAGGATCACCGATACCGCCGTGCGCTTGCGGGTACGCACCAGATGCTGCTCCAACGCCGAAACCGCCAGCAGCGAAGGGATCGCCACATGGTTTTCGTCCACGCCACGGTCCGAAAGGATGATGATGTTGGCGCCGTTCCGGAAGGCCCGGTCTGCGGCGATCCGCATCTGGTCGAGCGCGCGCTTCAGCGGGGTGTTTTTGTAGTGGAGGATCGATACGGTTTCCACCCGAAAGCCGGGCAGTTCCATCGCGCGGATCTTCATAAGATCCAAACAGGTAAGGATGGGATGATGCACCTGCAGCACGCGGCAGTTTTCGGCATTCTCGGCCAGCAGGTTGCCGTCGTCCCCAAGATAAACGGTGGTATCGGTAACGATTTCTTCCCGGATGGCGTCGATGGGAGGATTGGTTACCTGCGCGAACATCTGCTTGAAGTAATTGAAAAGCGGCTGGTCGTGTTCCGAAAGCACCGCCAAAGGGATATCAACGCCCATCGCGGCGGTGGCCTCCGCCCCGGTGCGCGCCATGGGCAAAATGGTGTTTTTCAAATCTTCGTAGTGATAGCCAAACGCCTTTTGCAGCCGCGCCAGTGCCTGCGGATCGATCCGTTCGACGCGCCGGTTGGGAATGGGCAGATCCTGCAGCCGCACCAGGTTCCGATCCAGCCATTCTCCGTAGGGGTTGCGTCCGGCGTATCCCTCTTTGATCTCGTCGTCCGCGATCACCCGGCCTTTTACCGTATCCACCAAAAGCATCTTGCCCGGCTCCAGCCGGGATTTTTGGATAATATGGGCGGGGTCAAGTTCCAGCACGCCTACCTCGGAGGCAAGGATCAGCCGCCCGTCATCGGTGAGATAGTACCGGGCGGGGCGCAGGCCGTTGCGGTCCAGCACGGCGCCCACCTGATCACCGTCCGAAAACAGAATGGCAGCCGGGCCGTCCCACGGCTCCATCATCACGGCATAGTATTGGTAAAGATTCCGCCGCGCGCGGGAGAGGCTTTTGTTTTTCTGCCATGGCTCCGGAATGCAGATCATCACGGCAAGGGGCAATTCGATGCCGCTCATCACCAAAAATTCAAGGGTGTTGTCCAGCATGGCCGAATCCGAACCGCGCACATCCACCACCGGCAGCACCTTGTCTATCTCTTTTTCCCATACCGGAGCGTGCATCGTTTCCTCACGGGCCAGCATGCGGTCGGCATTGCCCCGGATGGTGTTGATCTCTCCGTTGTGCAGGATCAGCCGGTTAGGGTGGGCCCGTTCCCATGAGGGATCGGTATTGGTAGAAAAGCGGGAATGCACCAGCGCAAGCGCGGATTCATAGTCCGCATCCTGCAGATCCGGGTAAAATTGCCGCAGCTGATTTACCAAAAACATACCCTTATATACAACGGTGCGGCTGGAAAGCGACGCCACATAGGTATTATCGTTGGATTGTTCAAATACCCTGCGCACCAGATAGAGCCGTCTGTCAAATTCCAGCCCGCGCGCCGCATTGGCCGGCCGCTCGAGAAAGGCCTGTTCGATGCAGGGCATTTTGGCAAGCGCCTTTTGCCCCAGCACCTCGGGCCTTGTTGGCACGCTGCGCCAGCCCAAAAACTGCATGCCCTCTTTTTTTACAATGATCTCGAACATCTTTTTTGCCTGGCCGCGGCGCAGCGGATCTTGCGGAAAGAAGAACATCCCTACCCCGTAATCCCGTGCATCACCCAGAGAAAAGCCAAGGCCCGACATGGCTTTTTGAAAAAAGCCATGCGATATCTGCAGCAGAATGCCCACACCGTCACCCGTTTGCCCCTCGGCGTCTTTCCCGGCCCGATGCTCCAGCTTTTCTACGATCTTCAGCGCATCGTCCACCGTTTGGTGGCTTTGGCGGCCATGAATATCCACCACCGCGCCAATGCCGCAGGCGTCGTGCTCAAAGCGCGGGTCGTAGAGCGGCGCGGTAATATGCTGTTTGTTTTGTTCCATTTTAAAACCTCTTTTCGGAGGATGGGGCTGTTGACGGACAACGCCCCGAAATTTTCAAAGGGGCGGCTTTGTCAACAGCCCCGAGGGATATTGTGCTTTTTGCCCGGGGGATCTCATGCTTTTTCACCCAAAGGACGCCATGCTTTTTCGGCGCATTCGCTTCCGAAAAAGCAAACAGGGGGCGGCAGCGTGCCCAGCGCTGTCGCCCCCGCTCGCAAAACCGCCGTTCGGCCGAATCTGCCCAAAAGTGGCAGGCGGTTTTCCCTTTGGCGGTTTGTTCCTGTCAGGCGTCATTGCCCGGCCATTTTTCTTCCAGCACCTGTCGGGCAATGTCCGCCAGACGGACGCCGCTGTCCATGCTTCGCCTTTGCAGAAGACGGTGCGCCTGCTCTTCATTCATGCCGTAGTGCTCCATCAAAAGTTGTTTGGCACGATCCACCAGTTCCTGCTCCTCCTGCCCGCGTTCCGCCGGCGGAATGCGGGCGGCGGCAAGCTGCGAGAGCAGCCGTACCGAGGTAATCAGCTCCAGACTGTGTGCGGGAAGCGGCAGCTTGAAAATATCCTTTGCCTCGCACAGCTCCAGCTGCGCGGGAGAAGCCGTCATCAGCATCACATATCCGCCGGGCAGATCGTTGTAAATGGATTCACAGCTTTCGTCCAGCAGCTTAAAGCCGCAGATCACAAGCCCGGAGCGCATCCTGTTGGCCATCCGGCGAACCTGCGCACCGCTGCGGCAGACCACGCAGGAAAAACCGCCGGTATCTTCCAAAATTCTGCGCACACGGTCGCAGTTTGCCTGACGCTCATAGGCTACGATGATGGAATCCATATCAATAATTGATCATGTACTTTTCCCGCTCCCAGGAGGAAACGCGGGTACGGTACTCGTCCCATTCGGCTTCCTTGCCGGCAAGGAACTGCCCAAAGACATGCTCTCCGAGGGTGTCTTTGATCAGCGGATCTGCCCGCATGGCCCCGAGCGCCTCCTCCAGCGAGCCGGGCAAAGCGTCAATACCGCGGCTGCGGCGGGTTTCGGGCGTCATGGCAAAGATGTTCTCGGTGATCTCGGCGGGCGGCGTCATGCCCTTTTCGATGCCGTCCAGCCCGGCGGCAAGGCAGACAGCCAGCGCAAGATAGGGGTTGCACGAAGGATCGGGGCAGCGCAGCTCTACGCGGGTCGCCTGCCCGCGGGCCGCGGGAATGCGGATGAGGGCCGAGCGGTTGGAGGCCGACCACGCCAGATAACAGGGCGCCTCATAGCCCGGCACCAGCCGCTTATACGAATTGACAAGCGGGTTTGTCACCGCGGTCATGCCTTTCATATGGGCAAGAATGCCGGCGATAAAGGCGTATGCTTCTTTGGAGAGGCCCTTTTCCCCGTTCTCGTCGAAGAATACGTTTTTGCCGTTTCGGAACAGGGACATATTGGTATGCATGCCCGAGCCATTGATGCCAAAGATGGGCTTTGGCATAAAGGTTGCGTGCAGACCGTTCTTTTGCGCCAGAGTTTTAACGGCCAGCTTGAAGGTCATAATCTTATCGGCACACTGGAGGGCCGGGGCGTATTTGAAGTCGATCTCGTGCTGGCCTCGTGCCACCTCATGGTGGCTGGCCTCAATTTCGTAGCCCATCTCCTCCAGCGTCAGGCAGATCTCCCGCCGGGTCGATTCGCCGTGGTCGAGCGGGCCCAGATCGAAATAGCCGGCTTCGTCGTTGGTCTTCGTGGTAGGCTTGCCCTCCTCGTCGGTTTGAAAGAGGAAGAATTCCGCCTCGGGGCCGATGTTGAACGCATCGTAGCCCATTGCACGCGCCTTTTCCAGCGCCCGCTTCAAAACGCCGCGCGGGTCGCCCACAAATGGGCTGCCGTCCGGGTTATGGATGTCACAAATAAGCCGCGCTACCTTGCCGTGCTGCGGCCGCCAGGGAAAAATGACGAAGCTGTCAAGATCCGGCCAAAGATACTGGTCGGATTCATTGATGCGCACAAAGCCCTCGATGGAAGAACCGTCGATCATCACCTGATTGTCCACCGCTTTTTCGATTTGAGAGGCCGTGATCGCCACGTTTTTCAGCTGCCCGAAAATATCTGTAAATTGCATCCGGATGAACTTAACATCTTCCTCCCTTACCATGCGGATGATGTCCTGTTTGCTGTACCCCATATCCATTTCCCCTTTCTGATTTACCGTCCCTCTATGATCCTCTTTGTCAATGCAAAAATGGCGCTCCTCCCCCTTTGCGGGGCGGAACGCCATTGTTCGCACCTGAATCGTGTTCAGTATAGTCCTTCGTGACAAAATTGTCAAGATTTTTTGGAACTTTTTGCAAACGGCGCCCCGGCGTTTTTTTCATTTTTGGAAGCTGTCGGATTTTTTGCAGCCATCGGGCCTTCGGCAGCTGTCGGCAGGAATGAAAGAGCCTGAGCCGATCTCCAGCCAAGAGTGCCTGCCGGGCATCGGAGCCGAAAGCCGGTTCAGCACCCGCTGTCCCCGTAGTTTGCCAGCACGCGGGCGGAAGGGTCGTCTACATTGCAGCCTTCCCATGCGCGGTTCGGCATCCAGAAATCCGGGATCATTTCGCCCTGCCCCGGATAATATTGTTCGAAAATGCCGCGATAAAGCAGAGACTCCTTGGTAAAAGGCCGGGCGTGGCTGTATTTTTGGCATCCCGCCGCAAATTCCGCGTCGGTATAGCAGCTTTCGGCGTATTCCTTCAAAATATCTACCATCGAATGGCCCACCGCATCCGAAAAAGCGGCTTTTTCCCGCCAGAGAAGCTCCGGCGGCAGATAGTCCCCTTCCGCAAACGCCCTGCGCAAAAGGTATTTTCCCTTTCCGTAGCGGTTCAGCTTTATTTCCGGATCCAGGCTCATAACATACCGCACAAGATCCAGATCCCCAAAGGGCACCCGCGCCTCCAGCGAGTTTACCGAAATGCACCGGTCGGCCCGCAGCACATCGTACAGATGCAGCTCCCGCAGACGCTTTTGGGCCTCCGCCTGAAAGGCTGCCGCATCGGGCGCATAATCCGTATACTTGTAGCCGAACAGCTCGTCCGAGATCTCGCCTGTCAGAAGCACCCGAATATCGGTTTGCTCATGAATGGCTTTGCAGACCAGATACATGCCGATGGAGGCGCGTATGGTCGTGATATCAAAGCTTCCCAGCAGCCACACCACCGGCCGGAGCGCAGCGATCACGTCCTCGGGCGTCATATACACCTCGGTGTGCTCGCTGCCGATCCATTCGGCTGCCTGCCGGGCATATTTCAGATCGATGGCGTCCTTGCGCATGCCGATGGCAAAGGTGCGGATGGGCGTTTTGCTTTTTCGGGCGGCAATGGCGCAGACAAGCGAGGAATCCAGGCCGCCGGAAAGCAAAAACCCGATTTTGGCATCTGACACCAGCCGTTTTTCAACGCCGGCCACAAGCCTGTCGTGAATGCTCCGGCAAGCAGCGTCCACACTGTCGTAACATACGCGCTCCGCCTGTTCGATTCTGCAATAAGGCCAAAACGAGCCGTCCCTGTAATAGTGCCCCGGCGGAAAGGGCACAATTTTTTCCACAAGCCCCACCAGATTTTTGGGCTCACTGGCAAACACAATGCTGCCCGCCGGATCGTACCCGTAGTAGAGCGGACGAATGCCGATGGGATCCCGGGCCGCAATAAATTCCCGCGTGCTGCCATCATAAAGGATGCAGGCAAATTCCGCATCCAGCATGGAAAACAGTTTCACCCCGTACTCCCGGTACATCGGCAGCAGGATCTCGCAATCCGAATCGCCGGCAAAGGTGTAGCCCTTTGCCTTTAAAATTTCGCGCTGCGCCCGAAAGCCATACAGCTCGCCGTTGCATACCGCATAGCTGCCGTCCAGCGCAAAGGGCTGCATTCCGGCCGGAGTAAGGCCCATAATTGCTAACCGGTGAAAGCCCAGTAGCCCATGCCCGGTGTCCACCACGCGGCTTTCGTCCGGCCCGCGGGAAACTGTTTGCACAAATCCCTGTTCAAACACAGCCCGATCGGCCCGGCTGTCGCAGTATCCCATGATCGAGCACATCATTTCTCACCTCTTTTT
>Ga0137306_103120_pt1 | contig 12725 bp, 13 predicted proteins | sample Inofroosms_March_FD_97187 | JGI IMG/M metagenome (GOLD analysis project Ga0137306, IMG submission 97187) | Mouse cecal microbial communities from Vienna, Austria - N-Acetylneuraminic and N-Acetylglucosamine D2O microcosms_March | ecosystem: Host-associated > Mammals > Digestive system > Large... | reverse complement strand
TTCTTAAATGTATCGTTGTCCCGCTCCATAAAAAACAGCATCGCCGCCACTACCCCGATCACGCAGGGCAAGAGCAGCTCCACCGCGTATCCAAGCACCATATGGAATAAGGAGTCAAAAAGCCCTGACTTCCCGAAGCGCCTGATCATATCCTGCGTCGTCATCAGGCAGGTAAGCGGTATCGGGAACAGAAAGGCCGCGGCCACAGAGAGCCAGACAAACCTTTTGCGTTTTAATTTCACTAATTCACAGTAGATCAGCTTAAGCAATTCCCTCACCCCCTGTCACCCGGCGGAAGTAATCCTCAAGGCTCTCCTCGCAGGTATGTGCCTCCGACACCTCAAGGCCGCTCTTCACAAAGGCCGTCACAAGACTGCCCACTGAAAGCTCCAGATTGTGAAGGTACAGGCAGCGGTCGTCCTCAACAGTGAAGTCCTCCTCATGGAACTTCCGCTCCAGGATCCGCGCCGCCTGCGCCGTGTCAGACACCATGAACCGGACATATCTGCCGTTCCGCCGCTCAAGCTCAGCAAGGCTCTCCTCCTCTAAAAGCACACCCTTATCGATAATCCCGATGTCGTCGGCAAGCAGCGCGATCTCCGACAGGATATGACTGGAGATAAGAATCGTCTTTCTGCGCCTGTCGCAAAGCTCCCGCAAAGTCTTTCTCACCTCCGCGATACCGATCGGGTCAAGGCCGTTCACCGGCTCGTCAAGGATCAAAAGCTCCGGGTCATGCATTACCGCCAGGGCAATGGCAAGCCGCTGCTTCATCCCCAGGGAATACTGGGAAAATAATTTCTTATCCCTGTAGGGCAGCCCTACCAGATCCAGGGCATCCTTAAGCGCGTTTTTCCCCGGCACGCCCCTGAGCACCGCAAAGATCTTAAGGTTCTCCGTAGCCGTCAGATTCGGGTAAAATCCCGGCGACTCGATCAGGCTCCCGATACGGGGAAGAATCTTCTTTTCATTGCCTGCAAGCTGCTTTCCCCAGATGGCCACCCGGCCAGAGGTAGGGCGCGTAAGCCCCAAAAGCATCTTCATGGCCGTGGTCTTTCCTGCCCCGTTTCTGCCAAGCAGCCCGTATATGCGCCCTTTTTGCACATGGAGATTCAGGTTCGCAACGCTTTTTTGCAGCCCGTATTGTTTCGTAAGATTTCTCGTTTCGATGACATATTTGTTCATACTAAGCCTCCTTGTTCTTACTGTACAGATATTCTATCACGCCAGCCTTGCATAAACCTTGCGGCAATCTTGCATAAACCTTGCATTTTGCTGCTACCGGGCCATCGGAAACTCCAGGATAAATTCCGTCCCCTCCCCTTCTTTACTCTCCGCCCGCACTGAGCCGCCCATCCGCTGTGCAAGCTGTTTCACGATAGACAGCCCCAGCCCGCTGCCCTTCTCTGACCGCCCCTTATCACATTTGTACAGCCGCTCAAAGATGTGCCCCAGATCCCCGCTCCTGATGCCGACGCCATTATCCCGCACCCGGCACTGGAACAATCCTTCTTCTTCCGACAGCGTGACCCAGATCTCACTGGCCTGCGCGTGGGATAAGATATTCTGGATCAGATTATTCAGGATCCGCCGGTACCCTTCCTTGTCCAGCCGTACCGGGAACGCGCGCTCTGGTATGTCCACTGTGTACCCTATCCCATGCAGTTCACCCCGTTTAGCCTGCCCGTCCTCAAAGACCGGGATCCAGTCAATGAGAATATCCCTCGTAAGCTCCCCGGCCTCCGCCGTCTCCATCTCCAGCGCAAACTCATCTGAATTGAGCTTAAACCAGTCGAATAATACGTCGATATACGCCTTCAGGTCGTGAGCCTTCCTCCGGGCTGTTCCGATGTATTCCTCTCTCTCCTTCCCCTCCACAGTTCCCTTATGGGCCGCATCCAGATACCCGATCAAGGTCGTAAGCGGCGTGCGCACATCGTGGGAAAGGCTGGTCATAAGCTGCCGGTTCGTCTCCTCCGTCTGCCGGTAGTCCATAAGCTGTCCCTCGTAATCCAGGATGATGGCATTGATCTCATAGGCAAGAGGCGCCGCAAGCTCGTGGGAAGCAAGAAGGATCCGCCGGTTTCCGTTCCCCTCCTTCACCTCCCTTAAGATGTCCCGCATCATAAGAATCTGCCGCTTTACCCGCCGCACAGCATATATGGCTGTGCATACAGCCGCCGCTGAAACCACACTCAGAATTATCGCTATCATCTCGCCGTACATTCACCGCACCTCCCTGAGAAATTCCCTTCTGCCTGCTCCGTTTTTCCCCCTCAGACATCCTTATTAAACCGGTATCCGATACCCTTCACGGTCTGGATATACCTCGGATTCCCCGGCTGCTTCTCCATTTTTTTCCTCACCCTGCTGACCCCCGCCATAATGTTGCTGTCATCATAGACATACGACTCCTTCCACACTGCCTCATAGATCTTTTGCTTCGTCAGAATCTTCCCCTGGTTCTTGGCAAAGAGCCACAGCAGGTCAAACTCCTTGGGCGGCAGCTCGAAGTCTCCGTTTTCCGTAACGATGGACCGGCTGTCCGCATCAATGGAAAGCCCGTCAAAAGCAAGCGCTCTCACCTCTCCCTCCTCCCGGTTAAACCGGGTATACCGCCGGATCAGCGAAAGGATCCGCGCCGTCAGCTCGTCCATGTCAAAGGGTTTCGTCAGATAATCGTCCGCCCCCGCCCGAAGTCCCCGCACCTTGGACGCGCTGTCATCCTTGGCCGTAAGCATAAGGATGGGCACGTCGCTGACCGCCCGGATGCCCTCCATCGTCTCAAAACCGTCAAGTCCCGGCATCATCACATCCAGGATGACAAGATGGTATTCCTGTTCCTTAAGCCGGGCCAGGCCGTCCCTGCCGCAATAGCAGCAGTCCGCCCCGATATTCTCCTTTATGATGCTGCGCTTAACCAGCGCGCAAAGCTCTTTATCATCGTCAATCATTATAATCCTGTTCATTGTCCATGTTCCTCCGGATTTTTGCCAGATAAGCTCTTCAAGTCCACAACTTATCTCTTTATTACGCTAATCGCCACAAACATATTATATCTGTAATCCTTTTATAAATCAATTTGTATTATATGCGGATATTTTCGTGGATAAACCGCCCTGTGCATGGTATAATAGGCTATATTGGGACAACATAATTTTAAGGAGGCAGATTATGAAAAGCTATAAGATCGTCAAGCTGACAGACCAGCCTGGACGAAAAGAACAGGCTGCCAACTGGTTCAGCCAGAAATGGAGCGTTCCTCTTTCCGCTTATCAGGAAAGCATGTCCGAGGCGCTGTCGGGCAATTCCCCCGTCCCCCAGTGGTATCTTGCACTGGACAAAGAAGAGATCATCGGCGGCCTGGGCGTTATTGAGAACGATTTCCATAATAGAAGAGACCTGGCACCCAACGTATGCGGCGTTTTCGTAGAAAAGCCATACCGCTGCCAGAAAATTGCCGGGGAACTGTTAAGCACTGTCTGTGATGATATGGCCGCCCAGGGCATTGAAACCCTCTATCTTCTGACCGACCACACCTCATTTTACGAAAGGTACGGCTGGGAATTTTTTTGCATGGTGTGCGGGGACGGCGAGCCGGAAATGAGCCGGATGTATATCCATAAGGCAAAGAAGGGCCTGCAGGATACGGATTAAGCCTTGAACGGCTCCATGATACCATTATTTTCAGACTCGGAGGAACTGACATGTTAGAATTCAAATATGACACACAATTATTGATCGAAGGGGAAGATCTTGACGAAGATGCCATCGGTGAATATTTTGCAGAACACTTTCACGGCGACTGCCTTCTTGCCGTCGGCGACGAAGAACTGGTCAAGATCCATTTTCACACCAATGAACCCTGGAAAGTCCTGGAATACTGCGCCTCCCTCGGCGAGATCTATGATATCGTCATCGAGGACATGGACAGGCAGTCAAGAGGATTAAAAGGCTAACACTTTCAGCCAATGAATGGGAGACTGCAACCTGCGCACGCCAAAGGAGGAACCAATGAACTACACACAGCACTACAGCTCACCCCTGGGCGGCATCACGCTTGCAAGCGACGGACAAAGCTTAACCGGGCTCTGGTTCGACGGCCAGAAGTATTTCGGCAGCACTATCGGCCAAAACCATGAGCAAAAAGAGCTCCCCGTCTTTACCCAGGCGGCAGAATGGCTTGACACTTATTTCAGCGGGAAAGAGCCCGGCTTCACTCCCCCGCTGTCCTTAGAAGGAACTTCCTTCCGAAGATCCGTATGGGAGATCCTTCTTTCCATCCCCTACGGGCAGACCATGACCTACAAGGAGATCGCAGAAAGGCTCGCCGCAAAGGAAGGGCTTTCATCCATGTCCGCGCAGGCTGTGGGAGGCGCAGTCGGCCATAACCCAATCTCCCTCATCATCCCCTGCCACCGGGTTGTAGGGACAGACGGAAGTCTCACCGGCTATGCGGGGGGCATCGACAAAAAAGAAAAACTGCTTATGATGGAAAAAACTGACCCGCCTTTCCCTAAGGGCCGCTTCCGCCAAAAAGCCAGGCTGCCAATTACTTAATATTCGCTGTATTAGCCTTAGTATTCTCAGCAAATCCTTTTATCTATCGATCTCCTTGCAGCATGCGATGGCCATAGATCCAGGCCCGATATGGCAGGATACGCTTAAGGACAGCGGATCCATATAGACCTCATATCCCGGAAATCTTGCCTCGATCTCCGCCTTCCACTCCTGTGCCTCTTCAGCCGTGCAGGTATAGGCTGCCATAAGCATTACCTTCTTTCCCGCAAAACGCTTCGTCATATCCTTGTCGATAGCGTCTAGCATCTTCTTTTTCGCCGCCTTAAAGCCCCTCACCTTCGCATATGCATCCAGCTTCTGTCCCTGGATCTGAAGCACCGGCTTAATATTGAGCACCGTCCCTAAAGCAGCGCCCGCTGCCGTCACCCGTCCGCCCTTTTTCAGGTATTTCAGCGTATCCACGGTAATGTATATACTCGCCTCCAGCTTCTCTGCCATGAGCACGTCGACAATCTCCTTTGCGCTCATTCCCTTCTCTATCATCTTCATAGCGTCAAGGACAGACTGCCGCTGGGTGATGGAAATCCTCTGGTTGTCCACCACATGTACTCTTCCCTCATAATCCTGTGCAAGAGAAAGCGCCGTCTCGCAGGAGCTGCTAAGTCCGCTGGACATGGGGATATGGATGACTTCTTCATATTCCTTGAGAATATCGTCCCACAGCTCCATAACATCCGCCGGCGACGGCTGGGAGGTGGAAATATCCGCATCTTCCATAAGTCTCTGGTAGAATTCCTCCTGAGTCAGGGTGATATCCTCAAAGTACATATCTCCGTTAATGAAAAACGGCATCGGCAGCACATAGATGCCCATCACCTTTGCCTGGCGCTGGGTGATCCCGCTGTTGCTGTCAGTTACAATCGCTATTTTTCCCATTCAATTAACCTCACTTTTCCTATATTCATCATTACCATGTCAGGGATTGAAACGCAGCTAAAACGCAATCCTATCCTTGCAGCCATGATGCGCGCAGACGTTCAGCCCTGGTATCAAGTTAATTCTTAAAGCTGTGTATCGGCGCAGGAATCCTTCCCCTTCTGGCAATAAATGCGTCGCAGCCGAATTCATTTACCGGCATGATGGGCGCATAGCCGAGAAGGCCGCCGAACTGGGCCGTATCACCTACGTCTTTCCCAATGACCGGAATGAGGCGCACCGCCGTCGTCTTCTGATTCACCATGCCGATCGCCATCTCATCGGCGATGATCCCGGAGATAGTGGATGCCTTTGTCTTCCCCGGTATGGCGATCATATCAAGCCCCACTGAGCATACGCAGGTCATGGCTTCAAGCTTCTCCAGCGTAAGGGAGCCGACATTCACCGCGTCGATCATCCCCTGATCCTCGCTGACCGGGATAAAGGCGCCGCTGAGACCGCCCACATAGGAAGAAGCCATAACCCCGCCCTTCTTCACCTGGTCGTTGAGCATGGCAAGAGCTGCCGTTGTTCCCGGCGCACCTACCCGCTCAAGACCGATCTCTTCTAAGATCTCCGCCACACTGTCTCCCACCGCCGGCGTAGGCGCTAAGGACAGATCGACGATCCAAAAAGGAACCCCCATTCGCTTTGATGCCTCGCCCGCCACAAGCTGACCCACTCTTGTGACCTTGAAGGCCGTCTTTTTGATCGTCTCACAGAGCTTTTCAAAGCCCTTTCCCCGGACCTGCTCCAACGCGTGCTTCACGACTCCAGGTCCGCTGACGCCTACGTTGATCACCGCGTCTCCCTCCGTAACTCCAAGGAAGGCTCCCGCCATAAAGGGATTATCGTCGGGAGCATTGCAGAAGATGACAAGCTTGGCGCATCCGATGGAATCCTCATCCTTCGTCTCTTCGGCCGTCTGCTTTACCATCTCGCCGCAGAGACGCACCGCGTCCATATTGATGCCGGTCCTTGTGGAACCCACATTGATGGAGCTGCATACACGCTCCGTACCGGCCAGCGCTTTCGGTACCGAACGGATGAGCAGCTCATCGCTCTTTGTCATCGCCTTCGATACAAGCGCCGAATATCCGCCGATAAAGTTGACCCCGACTTCTTTCGCCGCCCGGTCAAGGGTCTTAGCAACGGTAACATAATCCTCGGGACTTTTGCACGCCGCCCCGCCGATAAGGCCGATAGGCGTGACAGAGATTCGTTTGTTCACGATCGGAATCCCGAACTCCAGCTCGATCTTCTCCCCGGTCTTCACAAGATCTTTGGCCAGCACCGTTATCTTTTCGTAAATATTTTTATTCAGCTTCTCCAGATCAGAATCCATACAGTCCAGAAGGCTGATGCCGAGCGTAATGGTACGCACGTCAAGATTCTCCTGATTGATCATCTGCTGTGTCTCTATCACTTCAAACTGGTTAATCATAGATACCCTGCCTTCCTCACCTATAATCTGTGCATCTTCTCAAAGATCTCTTCTCTCTGGCACTGGATGTTCACCCCGATATCTTTCCCCAGCCCGTCAAGCTCCTTCGCAACGGCTGCGATATCCTTAGTCGTCTCTGCCGTATCCACGATCGCCATCATATTAAAATAACCGTCCACAATGGTCTGGGAAATATCCAGTATATTGATATTCGCCTCCGCAAGGTATGTGCACACCCTGGCGATGATCCCGACCTTATCTTTACCTACTACTGTAATGATACATTTTTTCATATCCATCCTCCTTAGCCCAAACGCTTTACAGCGCGATAATGTCCGAAACCGTATCTCTTTTCGCAACAATAATAGGAATATCCTCTCCCCTGTAGGGATTGTCCCCCAGGCTGACCTCCAGCTTCACCGTCTCATAAGCAAGCTTTGCATAATTATTCTCCTTGCTCAGATGCCCCAGCACGACGGCCTTCAGTCCATCATGCAGTATATCACAAAGAAGCCGTCCTGACAATTCATTTGACAAATGTCCTTTATCGCCCATCACCCGCTGCTTCAGCGGATAGGGATAAGGCCCCACCTCCAGCATATGGATATCATGGTTGGCCTCCAAAACGATACCGTCAAGATTCTTAAGTTTCCCAACAATATAGGAATCGTAGGTTCCAAGGTCCGTGGCCACCGCAGCCGCCCTTCCCCCGCCCTCGATCCGGTAGCCGCAGGGCTGCCTCGCATCATGGGAAATGGCAAAAGGAAAGACCGTAAGCTCTCCCAGCCTGAACGCTTCATCTATGCTGATCTCATGAAGAATCCCCTCTGGAAGCTTCCCGAGGGAACTGCATCTTTTGATTCCGTCTATCGTTCCTTTCGTCGCATATACAGGTGTTTTGTATCTGCGGCAGAACACACCAAGCCCCTGGATATGGTCGATATGCTCATGGGTAATCAGTATCCCGTCAAGCTCCTCTCCTTTGACGTCAAGCGCCGTAAGGCCCTCATCCACCCTTTTTTTGCTGATTCCGGTATCCACAAGCAGGTGCGTGCGCTCATCCCCTACATAGATACAATTCCCGCTGCTCCCGCTTGCTATACTGCATAATCTCATATATGTACCCTGCCTGTCTATATATCTTTTATGGTGCAGTCAAGCTGCATCATCGTTTCTGCAAAAACACCGCTATTGTCAATCACCCTGTCGCAGTACCTTAAAAACTCATCCTTCGGAAGCTGCGCCGCGATGATCTCATCCACCTTCTTCGCATCATACCCTCTGGAAAAGATCAGGCGCTTTTTGCGGATCTCGTCCTTCACGTAGATATACCACAGCTCGTCGCAGATCTCATCATAATTATCCTCGATCAGAAGTGCAGACTCGATAATGAAAATATTCGTATGTCTGCGCTCCTCCTGTGCGATCTTCTTTTTGATCTCCTCCTTGACCGCAGGGTGGACGATCCCATTCAAGATCTCCAGCTCCTTCTGGTCATTGAATACGATGTCGGCCAGAAAGCTCCGGTTAAGCTCCCCCTTTTCATCCAGGATCCCCACCCCGAAATGGGAAATGATCGCATCATAGCAGACGCCGCCCTTTTTCTGCAGCTTTTTTGCCACCTTGTCCGCCTGACAGACGGTTGCCCCGTATTTGTTATTCAGATACTCAAGAATCTGTGTTTTGCCAGCGCCTACTCCTCCGGTAATTCCAATAATCTTCATCTTTCTCCTCCTACATAACAGCCGTTTCATCCATGGTGTATCCTGCTACTTTGCCTCGTACCAGTTGGTACCCGTATGCATGTCAATCTCAAGCGGCACCGACAGTCCTGCCGCCTGCTCCATCTCTTCCTTCAATATCCGCTGTACCGTCTCAACCTCTGGCTCCCACGCCTCCACAAGAAGCTCATCGTGGACTTGAAGAACAAGCCTTGACTTTAAGCCCTCTTCCTTAAGACGTCTCTCTACGCCGATCATGGCGATCTTCATAATATCCGCCGCCGTTCCCTGGATCGGGGAATTCATCGCCACCCTCTCCCCGAAAGAACGCTGCATAAAGTTGCCAGACGACAATTCCGGCACCGGGCGGCGCCTGCCAAACAGAGTCACCGCGTAGCCCCTATCCTTTGCATCCTTCACCGATCTGTCTAAGAATACTTTGATCCCCGGATAAGTGTGGAAATAGTCCTCGATATACTGAGCCGCCTCTTTTTTGGAAATACTCAGATCGCGGCTAAGCCCAAAGGAACTGATCCCGTATACGATGCCGAAGTTCACTGCCTTGGCATTGCGCCGCTGGAGATCCGTCACTTCCTCGAAAGGCGTGTGGAACACCTGGGACGCCGTAATCCGGTGAATGTCTGCTTCTTCCTTATATGCCTGTATGAGCTTTTCATCCCCCGAGCAGTGGGCAAGCACCCGAAGCTCGATCTGGGAATAATCCGCATCCACGAACACATACCCTTCTTCTGGCACAAATACCTTGCGGACCAGCCGTCCAAGCTCCATACGGATCGGGATGTTCTGCAGGTTAGGCTCCGTGCTGCTGATCCTTCCCGTGGCCGTGATGGTCTGGTTGAATTTCCCGCGGATCCTTCCGTCGGCTCCGATGAAGTTGGAAAGGCCGTCAGCATAAGTGGATTTTAATTTCGTAAGCTGCCGGTACTCCAGGATCTTATCCACGATGGGATAATCCGGCGCCAGCTTTTCTAACACATCGGCAGCGGTAGAATACCCTGTCTTAGTCTTCTTGCCGCCCTTGATCCCCATCTTCTCAAAGAGGATCACCCCAAGCTGCTTGGGTGAATTGATGTTAAAAGATTCCCCCGCATCTATGCAGATCTCCTTCTCAAGCTCCACGATCCTGCCGTAGAGCTGCTCTCCGTAGGCCTTCAAAGCTTCCGCCTCTGCCTTCACTCCATTTTGCTCCATCTCGTAGAGCGTGAACACCAGAGGCATCTCGATCTCGGCAAACAGCTTCTCCATCCCGCACTCAATAAGACGCCGCTCAAGCTTTCCCGCCGCGACAAATACAGTGTACGCCTCATAACAGACCTTTATCTGCTGCTCTGCTTTCTCTTCAACCATCAGGCCAAGCTGCTCTCTCGCCACATCCGCATAAGTGTAGCTGCTGTTCAGCGGGTTCAGAAGATAGGCTGCCACCAGCACGTCGAAGCAACGCTGCCTGTCCGGTATCCCGATATGATCCATAGCGGCCTTTAAGTCAAATACGGCAAATCTGCCCGCACTGCCGGCAACCTCAGACAGCTCATTTAAAAGCCACTCTTTCCCGATACCGTCTGTACAGCGGATGCAGTAGATATCCTTCTCAGAAAAGCAAAGGCCGGCGCCGCCGATATCCGCGCTGCCGGCAAACAGCGGCAGGACACTTTCCGTATCCTTAAAGATCACAGCTCCGGCTGTCTTGGCCTCCCTGGCCCGCCTAAAGATTTCCTCCGCTTCCTCTTTACCGGTAATGATCCGGAAGTGATCCTCCACGGAATTGGACGGCGCTTTTACTTCAAACCGCCCCAGAAGATTTTTAAACTGCAGACGCTGAAAATAGGCGTAGGCTTCCTCAGTATAAATATTCCCAAGCTTTGCCTCAGAAAAATCATAGTCAACATCCGCACTGCACGTAATCGTCGCAAGCTCCTTGCTCAGAACCGCCAGATCCCAGTGCTCCTTAAGTGCCTTGGACGCCCTTGGGGGCTTGATCTCGTCTGCATGCGCGTAAGCATTTTCAATGGAGTGGTATGCGATGATGATCTTCGTCGCTGTCTTCTCACCGATGCTTGGAACCCCCGGGATATTGTCGGCAGTATCTCCCATCAGCGCCTTCAGGTCGATAAATTCACGGGGAGTCACCTGATACCGATCCTTCACGTCAGCGGCATAGTAATCCTCCACTTCTGTTCGTCCCTGCTTCGTCTTAGGGATACGAATCTTCACCTGCTCTGTCGCAAGCTGCAGAAGATCCCTGTCGCCGGAGATAACCGACACTGCCATCCCCCGCTCCTCACTGCGCCTCGAAAGCGTCCCTAAAAGGTCGTCCGCCTCAAGTCCCGCCTGTTCGACCGTCTTAATGCCCATAGCCTTAAGCACGTCCTTAATGACCGGAACCTGCTCCCTTAGCTCCTCCGCCATAGGCTTTCTCGTACCCTTGTACTCCTTATACATCTCATGGCGGAAGGTAGGCGCATGGACATCGAAGGCAACCGTAAGATACTCCGGCTTTTCTTCTTCCAGAATCTTAAACATGATATTCAGGAAACCATATATGGCATTGGTGTGAAGCCCTTCGGAATTGGTCAGGTCCGGCAATCCATAAAAAGCCCGGTTCAGTATGCTGTGTCCGTCAATTAAAACAATCTTTTCGCTCATATATCCACTCCAAAATGAAAATCATCGCTGCTGTCCGCTCCGTGACTGACAGCAAATCATCTTATACTATACACCAAAATCAGATATTTTAAAAGGTATTCTGATACATTTTTGCATATCCCGCGGCAGGTATTGTATTTTACTCACGGTTAAGGTATGATAATTAAAAATAAAAAAGGGGAATTTATATGAAAATGAATGTAAAACCATCTGTCCGCAGGCTGCTCTGTACCTTACTTGTGTTGGCGCTTGCCGCTGCCGTTCCGGCGCAGACCGCTGCCGCCGCGCCGTCAAAAAGTGCCAAAGCCCAGACGCCTCTTAAGAAAAACGGACGGCTTAAGGTAAGAAAGGCATCTCTCGTCAACAGCAAGGGCAAGTCAGTCACCCTCAAGGGCGTCAGCACTCACGGAATCAACTGGTTCCCGGAGTACGTAAATCCAGATGCATTTAAGACACTCCGGGATAACTGGGGCGTCAACTGCATCCGCCTGGCCATGTACACGGAGGAATACAACGGCTACTGCTCCGGCGGCAATAAGAAAGAGCTTAAGAGCCTGATCGACAAGGGCGTAAAGTACGCCACAGACCTTGGCATGTACGTCATCATCGACTGGCATATCTTAAGCGACGGCAATCCGAACAAGAACAAAAAGCAGGCCGTATCCTTCTTTAAGGAGATGGCAAAAAAATATAAAAAACATAAGAATGTCCTCTATGAGATCTGCAACGAGCCAAATGGCGGCACCCAGTGGAAGGACGTTAAGTCCTACGCGAAGTCTGTCATCAAAGCCATCCGCACCTACGACAAGAAGAATATCATCCTCGTAGGTACGCCCACCTGGTCCCAGGACGTTGACACTGCTGCAGACAGCCCCATAAAAGGTTACAAAAATCTGATGTACACCTTCCATTTCTATGCAGCGACCCACAAGGACACCTACCGCAAAAAAGTGGAGCAGGCTGTAAATAAGGGGCTTCCCGTGTTCGTCAGCGAATTCGGCATCTCTGAGAGCTCTGGCAGCGGAAGCATCAATAAAAGCGAAGCAACAAAGTGGATAAAATTTCTGAAAAGAAGGAAGATCAGCTATGTGTGCTGGAATCTTTCTAATAAGGATGAAAGCTGCTCCCTGCTAAAAAGCTCCTGTAAAAAAACCGGCGGGTTTAAGTCGTCAGACCTTTCCGCAGCAGGGAAATGGTTTAAAAAAATGTAACGCAGATTAAAAAAATATTGTAATTTGGAAAACATTGTGTTATGATAGATATCGGCTTAAGGAAAGATTGGCTTAAGCGGATGTGGCGGAATGGCAGACGCACAAGACTCAAAATCTTGCGGGGGCAACCTCGTGTGGGTTCAAGTCCCACCATCCGCAGACAGAAAAACAGCTAAAACCCTTGGAAAA
>Ga0137306_103119_pt1 | contig 12727 bp, 14 predicted proteins | sample Inofroosms_March_FD_97187 | JGI IMG/M metagenome (GOLD analysis project Ga0137306, IMG submission 97187) | Mouse cecal microbial communities from Vienna, Austria - N-Acetylneuraminic and N-Acetylglucosamine D2O microcosms_March | ecosystem: Host-associated > Mammals > Digestive system > Large... | reverse complement strand
TGAACAGTCCGGCCACCTTGTTCAAAGCCTTTTCCGCGTCAGGGTAATTGGAGGACTTTAAAATCTGCAGCGCCTGCACGATGTTCTTCTGCTCTTCCTGTGTAAAATACGATTTGTCCAGGGAGAAGCCCTGCAGCAAAGACAGCCCTCCCCGGTACCCCTTCCGGGAGAGGATCGGGATGCCCGCAATCGAAAGGATATTGACATCTCTGTAGATCGTGCGTGTGGAAACTCCAAGCTCCCCGGCCAGTTGTTTTGCGGTTATATTCTCATGGCTTAACAAGAGAAATACAATTTGAATCAATCTGTCTATCTGCATATCATCACTCTGCCTTTCTGCCGCATATTCTGATCTCACAGTCCCCGCAGATCCTTTGAGACGGCATAATACTTCACATTTTCTCCTCCTCAAAGCTGTTCTGTCCGCACAATACAGAAAATTTAACGGCTTACGACTGTTTTATCGCATTTGATCAATTCCCTTTTATTTGTTCCGTCCGTCACATATCTGAAAACAACAAATTCCGTTATTTCATCGGTATCATTTTCAAACGTATGAACGCTGCTGTGGACTCTTACAATATCATTCTTTGCTGCATAGCAGGACTTTTCCGTCCCGCTTCCGTCAATATATCTGCAGAGTAATTTTCCTTTTGTAATCAGGATATTCTCATCAATCTTCTCGTGGAAATGCCACTCCTGAATCGTATGCGGCATGATATTGTTCAAGTGAATTTCCGCTTCATCGAAAATATAATACCTGGCTTCTGTGCCTGTCTCTTTTATTACATGAATCGAATCCTCTTCGCGGATTACTTCCAGATCTGTCATTGTCGATGCTCCTCTTTCTTTGAAATATAGCGGCTGTTTCTGCTGCTTTTCAAAAGATTGGTTTATTTTTCAAATTCATGTTCAATAAACCCATTTGCGATTTCAAAAGATTTTGCCCGTTTGTCCAATTCCCAATAATCATCCTATCACAAATCCTCTGGTATTCCAATAAAATTTCTGCTGCTTGCTGTATTTCTAAGAACTTCTGCATATCATCACTCTGCCTTTCCGCCGCGTCTTCTGATCTCACAGTCCCCGCACATTTTCTGAGAAGGCATATCAGAATGGCATCCCAAACAATACATATCTTCTTTTGTAAATTTGCAGGTATCGGTTGAATACTCCTCTGCCAGCCGGATCTGCTCGGCTGTATTCCTGCTGACAGACGCCTGATAAACGGGACATTCATTACATTTCAATCCGCAGTATGCTGATTCCATTCAAACACCGCCTCTCCTAAATATTTGTCATGGGGAACGATCAGACATTTTTCGATTGGTTTCCAGTAGCTGTCGTAAAGATTTTTCTGCGCCGCGCCGTAGCTTTCCTTTGAGTCAAATTCCCAGTAAAGCATGTACTTGACGCTTTTAACGATCCGTTTGATCTCCAGAGGGGGAAGCCCCTCTCTGATCTGCTCCATGTCGATGCGGTATCCCCGTTTGACGAGACGGAGCAAACGCAGGCCCTCCTGTTTTTCCAAAAGGCTCTTCGCTTCCAGCATCAGCGCTTCAAATTCCTCTGTTTTTTGCGGCTTGACCTGATAAATACATATTTCTGTAAACGGCATATTTTCATCCTCCTTTGTTCCATTTTAACATCAGGAATGGGACATCAGCATGTCCTATTCCTCTGGCTGGTTTCACGAAAACATGGTAATTTGCGTGGTATGACATGGAATCACGGTTCTCCGATAATGTAAACATGTGCTGTGTCGCTGTGAGCACCGTAGATGCGAACAGTAACGAAGGCCCCATTTATCCATAGGGAATAAACGGGGCCTCAATCCTCCACACAAAATAATAAATTATTTTTTAATCAAATTTTTTATTTGTCTCAGCCAGCAAAATTTCAGCTTAAAATTCTCCTGTTTTCGGAGATGTTTTTTCTGAAGAGCGGATCTGCACCATTGTTTCAGACTGTCCTGCGTTTCCTAGCTGTGTTGGAATTTCCTGCTGGGTCGTAGAACCCGTTTTGTTTGCTGAGGAACTGCTTCCTCCTGCCCCCGGTCTGGATGGCTTGGAAGGTTTTGTCGGAATCTTCAGAACCGGTTTCTGATCCGATGTTACTCTGATAATCGCAACAGGCGAAAAACTATCCAGTTCAAAATACAGCTCTCCGGTCGTATCATCCTTCTTACATTCAATGATCTCCCAGCTTTCCACCTGGCCATCTGCATTGGTTACTCCATGAAGCGCATAATAATATGTATCTTCGTTTTCATCTTTCACAGCAAAATACATGTTTACGGTTCCGGTTCCATCGTCCGTACGGTCAAATTCCCCTTTATAAACCAGCTCAATACTAAAGTTTTCGTTTTTCGGATAAGTATACTTTGAATCAAAAATCGCTTCATAGTTTTCATATATAAGCTGCTCTATGTCGGACTCAAGCTCGCTCACATGAACTCCTACTTCTATTACGTTTCCATCCGCATCTTTACCGAGTGTGGCATTTGTTATAGTCACCTTATTATCCTCATTCCCCGCCACTTCAGAATCAACGGTAAGGCCGGTATTCTCATCCGTATTTCCGTCAGTCTTTTTGTCTAAGGTCACGACGCTTCCATCGCTGAGTACCTTGACGAGAACATAGTTTGCGGACCCTTGTATGTTGAAGCGCACTTTGCCATTGGCGCCGACTTCACCTGTATATACCTCAAACACCCTTGATCCTGGAGCTGTCTCACGAAGCGCATATACGCCGTCACCCGGCATAAGGTTCTCCGATTCAGCCGAAAAAACCGCTACTGCCAAGCCGCCTCCGGTCACGGAAATATTCCCCGAATAAACGGGCAGGAAATCCATCTGGTCATTTACATCAAATCCACATTTTTCAAAAATCTCCCTTACCTTGCCTTCATCTGACAACGCCGTTTTTGTCTTTTCCGGAATATCCCGCTCCGTATAATCCACTTTGTTTCCATTTGCATCAACGGCCCCGTCAATTTTTCCGCCCGGCAAACCTGTCGGACTCCAAAATATATCATTGGAACCGTCCGGCGCTGCCAACGCCGGCATCCCTATTCCCATACACAGCACGGCTGCCGCCAATATGGCAGCAAGCCATTTTACTTTTTTCATTTTTTTCTGTTCCTCCTGCTTATGTGATACGATGATCCATTATTTTGTGCGGACTATATTAAATCCCTGAAATCAGAGATTTAATACCTCCCTGTTTCTCCTGCCAATCGCCTCTGCGGCTTCTTTTCAAGTCAAGTATATTTTACCCCCCCCCCGCTCTGAAATTGTCAATCCTTTTCCATTTTAACGGTCACGGGCTGCTGCAGTAATTCAAAGCTCCTGTCTTATTTTTCAGGAAAATTTTTCTGATCCCTGCGCACACAAAAAAGAGCCGGATGCTTGTAAAATCTGGCTCCTGCTGCCGGTTGGGATCGTTTTATATCCCCCGGTTACACACAAATATTGATTGTAAAATTCACACAAATGATGGGATTTTCTTCCGTTTTTGCCTCCTGTGCAATTCCAAAACCAAACCTCTCCTTCGTTAAAGTTTTCCATCTTACTTCTCCGTATGCTTCTGTTTTTTTAATATTTCAAATACATCATCCCATTCTGACTCATCCATCCATTCATCATTTTCTGAGATAACAGGACGACCTTGTTTGTTATATTTCGTATTCTCTGTTGCAAAAGAATATGCTTTTTCTCTATTAGCTTCTAAATATTGCGCTAATGCTGACATAAGATCATCCTCCTTATCATAGTTCCAATTCAAAAGCAAATATTATTCGGATATTAACAGGGTTTGGAATGTTCTAAAATATATTGGTACGCAAATTCAATTCCTCTGCAAGTCAGATTTTCACATAAATGCGGCGGGTCGCTTTCTGAAAAACCTGTCGGACGCAGTTTTGAACAGCTTAATGAACCAAACGCCTGCTCAAAGGCAGACGCAAAATGATAACAGGCAGATACGATTTCCTCTTCTGTTTTTCCCAGCACATGGAGGTAAATTCCTATAAACATAAGCGCACCTTCGACCAAACCGCACTGCGCCCTGTATCCGCCGGCGCCGTGCAGTCCGACCGCAGACCAGATTGTCTGCGGTTCTATTTTTGTTTCAAATAATTCGCTCAAACAGATGATTGCCGTCCTCGCACAATTGATATCCTCATTCCAGTACAATTCGTGTACCCGATTCTTTATGTATTCATTCATGATGTGATCTCCCCATATACTTCTGTTTTTTAGCCTGCACAACCAGAAGTGTCATTTCACTCAGTTCCTGGCGGTGTTCTCAGGATAAGGACCATTCTCCGGCACAATCTCTTCTTTTACATTTCTTTCCTGTTCAATGAACCAATTTGCGATTTCAAAAGCTTTTACCCGTCTCTTTGCCAGTGTAATCTGCGACTTGTATCTTTCCGGGTTTTCTTTAGATTCGAACGTCTTTATTGTTTCCCTTAACTTATGCAGTGTAGAATCAATCTGTCTTTTTGCTTCTGTTAAATCTTCTCTTGAAAATTCCATTTTTACCTCCTGGTCAGTTCCAGTTTATCCAATGACTCAATTTCTTCCGCCCATTTCCATCATCTCCAGATAATTTCCCTTATCAATATGCATCATGGAAATCTGGTTCTGGTGCCGGCGGAATCCGTACACGCAATCCACGTTGCGGATCAGCGACTGGAGACGTTCATCCGGCACGCAGACGATGAGCTGCAGCTCCAGCTCCCTTGCATAGCGCAGGCATACCTCGCTGCGCTCCTTGTCCATCTTGGAAAACGCCTCGTCCAGAAGTACCAGCCGGATCTTGGAATCCCGGCTGCTCTGCTGCATGTAGAGCATGGCGAAGCCGGCCAGCAGGGCAACATACTTGGGGTTCTGGCCCTCCCCGCCGGAATCCCGCCCGGCCATTTCGTCCACCGCGTTTTTCTTCACATTGCCCTGTTCATCCTCCACCCGCTCGTACATACTGAATGTCAGATAGTTGCGGTAATCTGCAAAACGCTCCATTTCCTGATGGTGGCGGGAGCGGTTTTCGGCTTCCCCGTCTCTCGGCGGCATGAATTTTTCCGTCAGCCGCCAGATCTGCTGCTCGTATTTTTGAAAAAATGCGTCCTCTCCGATGCTGAGCTGTCCCTCAAATCCATCGTTGTCCAGCACCTTGCTGTCCAATTCTGGTGCCATCAGCATTTCATAAAACTGTCCGTTCTCATTCTCGGCCGGAAGGATGTCGATCTGGTAGGTGCTGTCGGAAAACCGGATTCTGGACAGCATCCGGTTGATCTCCCGCCTGTGCCGGTACGCCGCCTTAATCTCGCCGTGGATGGTGGCGATCACATTTTCCCGGAGGGAGTGGTAGACCAGGCGGTATTGGTTCTCAAATTCCTCCTGATACCGTGGCTCATAGTCCCGCTTCAGGTCTTCCCGCAGCTTATCGTACACGTCGTTTTCGTGTTCCACCCCGGTAAATCCATAGGCCGGATATTCCCTGTTAAAACGGTTCCGGGCCAGTATCCGCTCTTCCGCCGACTGTTCCTCCTGCCCCGCAAGCCGCTGGCACAGGTCATATTGCTTTCTGCGGTAAGCGGCCTCTGTCTGAACTCCCAGATTTTCCCGAACCTCCGCAAGCAGTTGCTCGTCTGCCCGGAAGCCTTCCTGCAGCCCGGACAGCCTGTCCTGAAAATCTCTGTATTCCTTCTGGGCTGCCCGGAGATCCCCCTCCCGGCTGATCCGTTCCTTGTTGACCTGCTCCTGGATACGGGCAAGCTCTGCGATCCCCTGCTCCAAAATTTCTTTCTGGCCTTTTAATTCTGCGGTCAGAGTACCGTCTTCCAAATTTTTCAGTTCCCTCGCAAGCTGCTCTTGTTTATCCAGATAATGCTCCAGCTCCTCCGCGGCTTTTGACAGCCGCAGCAACTGCTCGGTCTTCTGGTTCAACTGCTCCAGCTTCTGCGCCCTGCCCAGTGTTTCCCGCATCTGAATGTCTGCGATCTGCCGCTGCTCCAGCTCATAGATCTCCTCCTCCAGCTCCTTTAGCTTTGCCTTGGAAACCCGGGTTCCGATGCAGGCGTAGCGTCTGCAGTCGTCCTCCCTGAGATGGCGGAACACGTAATTGCTGTAAGAATAGCCGTCCGGCGTCACTCCGTCCCGAACCTGGTGGAGATCTTCCACAGTCTCGCATTTGCAGATCCTTCCCAGATACCGTTTCAGGCACAGATCCGCATAGGGCTCGCCTGCCTGAACCGCCTCGTAAAGCGTGCCTTCCTCCGCTCCCGGCTCGTCCCGTTTTACGGCTGCCGTATTGATCAGGTCAATCTCCTCATATTCCTTCCGTTTCATTCTGCGGAAAATCCTTGCGGCATCCAGGGCGTACTGGGGTTCGGTCACAAGGCTGTGCTTGATGCGGCCCAGCCTTCCCTCGATGGCCTCTTTCCATTTTTCATCCACAATGTCAAACAGATCGGCAAAGATTTCCACATGAATGGTCCGGCCGTACTGACTGCTCAATTCGCTCTGAAGCTGCGCCCTGGCGCTTTTGAGCGCCTTCCTGTATGGCTTGCGGTCATGCTTTAGATCCTCCGCCATTTCCTTTTTCTCACTCAGCTCCCTGGCCGTGCTTCGGATACCATCGTTGAGCTCCGCCAGCTCCTCCCCTATCATTTCCAATCCGTTTTGAATGCCGCTGCGCAGCTTGTCCAGGACTTGCTCCGATACTCCGCCTTCTAAAACCTCCTCCAGGCACTGCAGGGTGGGGTTGCTGATATAGCCGCTGATCTCCTCATCCGTCTCCCATTCCCTGAGTCCCTGTAAGATCTCCTGCCACTGCCTGGCGTTTCCCTTCAAAAGGCTGATGGTATTTTTCAGTTCTTCCATTTCCTTCTGCTTCACGCCGTAATCGCTGGAATGGAGCTCTGCCTTGACCTCAATCAGTGCTTCCGTTTTTTCTTTTTTATCCGCATCCAGGATTTTGTACCGTTCCTCCAGTTCGGAAATTTTTGCAGAAATTCCTTCCAGGTCTTCCTGCTTTGCTTCCAGGCGGGTTTTGCAGCTTTCCAGATCCACGATCCGAAGCACCGACTCCGCACGCAGCCTGTCCGCGCGAATCCGAACCAACTCCTGATTGGCATGGTGCACCTCATCCAGGATTTCGATGCGCCGTTCCAGGTCGTCCACCTTTTCCTTGATCTCCCGGTATGCGCCTAACTGCCGGCTGATCGCGGACACCGTGTCCTCCTTGCTTTTGGGAAACATATAGTCCTTGATAAACTGTCCGGTGCCGTCCGCCATCCGAAGGGCGATGGCGCTTTTTTCCATGGTCATCAGCCGTCCCGGGTCCAGATATCCGAAAATGGAATCATACAAAGCCCCCAGGTAGGCTTCCCGTGAAGGGTACATCCGGTTCACATCCACCCGTCCCCGGTTTTCCTCCGAACGGCTTCTCGCTTCGATCAGTTTTTTCATCTGAGCGGAGGTGTAGGGCACCCCCTGCTCCGTCAGATAGCCGTCTTTCGGCAGATGTCCAGAATGGCTGAAAAAATAGTATTTCCTCAGTTCCGTGTCCTGGCTTCCCACCTCAAATACCGCGCCGATGCAGGTGCAGACGCGGCTTCCTGTATCCTCCAGTTCCAGCACGATCTGGGAACAGAAATCTACATTTTCCCGGTTTGAGGTTCCGTCCTTCTGGGCGCCCCGCAGATAGCTGAGGACGCTTCTCTTATTTTTCGCGTCGTCCGCCGCTTTATTTAAAAAGGCTGCGGACACACTGCCGTAGAGAATCACCTGAATGGCGTCCATAACGGTGGATTTTCCGGAACCGCTTTTACCGCTGAACAGGTTCACATACTCGTGAAATTCCATGATTTTATGGCTGATGCCTCCCCAGTTATTGATCAGCATCCGCCGGAAGATTTTCTTGGACTGCTTCATCGTCTGCCTCCTCCCTGTACTCTTCAATCAGTTCGTTCATATCCGCCGCGCTCACGTAGAGAAGGAGCGTGCTGTACAGATAAATGGGCGTCTCATCCTTCATATCCCGGACCGCCCCAGGCAGCTCGATCATCTGGTGCCTGCTCATCATATACAGCGCATCCCGCCACTCCGCGGCCGTCAGCTTCCGGTCCAGCAGACCGGTATTTGCCCCGTATTCCCGGATCTCCCCCAGGTTCGTGACCGTCGCCCCCAGCCCTTCCCCCAGGATCTTGTCCCGGTAGATCATCCGGACGAGGAGGATGATCCTGGTTGTGGTCAGACTGAACCGCTCCGTCTCCGTCCCTTCCCCTTTCAGCCGGAAAATGTGCTCCTGGGGATCGTGCTCCATCTCGCAGCCCAGCACGGCAAGATAATTTTCAATAAAATGCCTGTGACGGATGCAGGTTTCATAGTCCGGGTTGTCCCGGGGCGTCAGGGTAACCGGGTCATACCGAAGCTGCAGGATGCAGGTCTGACGGAACAATCTGGAAATTGTTTTTTTCAGATTTTCCGCTTCGGCCGCGGATAATTCTTCCATGTATGTAATCATTCGTAAAATTCCTTTCATTATATAATGTAAACGGCATATCAGTGGAAACAGCAGCAATCCGGCAGACGATCCGGCGGACTGCTTCTGTTTCCCCTGCGGCTCTTCCCCATCCATGCCGCCAGATCGGGTCATTCATGGATCGTCAGCTCGGAAAAGCGGCAGCCATCCCGGTTCTCCAGCTCCTGCCCGATCTCGATCCTTCTGGCGTCGTCCGCAATCTCCACCGCGTCCTGCCATACAAAAAATAATTTTTCCAGGTCTTCCGCGGAACGCACTGTGTCCCTGGTAACTGTAAACGTCCCGTTCCGCTCATTTTTTCTCCGAAATTCGGCAATCTCCTGCCTGCTGTAAAGGGGCTTTAATACAAATTCCTCCAATTCCTCCTGCTGCTCTGTATGCTGAACCACAGCCTGAGGGGTAAACGCGGTTTTCTCCGTATTCCTGCGCCGGAACATGCTCTGCCCGGTCACCGCGCGGAAGGGCTCTGTCAAATGCATCCGCTCCGAGAGTTTTTCCAGTATCTCGGCGCTGTTTTTGCTTTTGCTGAGGAGATTGGCCAGCGCAGCCGCAGGGTCCTCCTCCAGCGCGCCTTCCATAAGGATATAGCGTATCCGGGCCGCCGCCCGGCTGGCAAACAGGGTCTTCTGCTCGATCAGCTTATTGTATCTGCGCTCAATGGCGTCAAATTCCCGTTCGATCCGGCAGATGATGTTCATTGCCTCGTCCGCGAGATGGACGGCATGTTCCAGACGGCGGTATTCGATTCCGTAATCGCGGGCAGCGTTTTTCTCCTCCGGGGAGCGGCTTATTGCCGGGTGTGTCCGGCTGTCCGGCGCTGCCTGGTTTCCATGGGCCGTGATTTCGATCCGATTTTTTCCGGCTGTCCCGATATGCTCCCCGCCTTCCAGCTCGGCCCGCAGCTTCAGTTCGCGCTGCCTGGAGAGCAGCTCCTGCTTGCGCACTTCATTTTCACTCAGGTTCCGGTCGATCAGCTCTTTGACTGCTTCCTTGTATCGGTAAAAGCTGTCGGTTGTGGTGAGGATCGCATATTTCCGGCTTTCGTTGTTGTTCATTTCCTTTACCAGCACTTCCTGGATGCCGAGAAAGGACCTCTGCCGGGAAAGCTCGTCAAAGTACCCTCTCATGCCTTCCTGCATGTTGGAAAGCATCTGCAGCAGGGAGCGGGAGGTCTGCAGCGCGCTTTTGAGTATTTCATTGTTTTTTTCCCGGTCTGAACCGTAGGTGTAGAGATAGCTGTAGACCGCCAGCACGCTCTCCCGCTCCCGGGTGCTGTCCTCGCTGTACAGGCGGCCGAACAGCTCCACGAACATCTGGCTGTATTCCGGAAAGGATACCACGTAGCTGTCCAGCACTTCATCGTAATCCCGTCTCAGCCATCCCCAGTCTTCCAGATGCTTTAAGCAGATGGAGGCCATGTTGCTTCTGGTCAGAAGCTCCCCCTCCTCGTCAAACTGCTCCTCGCTCCAGTCCAGCGTCTCCGCGGCGATCTGCTCATTCATGACAAACCGGCACTCCCGCTCCGTCAGTCCGAGCAGGGAACTGGAACGGCCGGATTCTTCATAGATCGCAATCAGGAAACGCTGGTAGTATTCCGTATATTTGCTTGCAAAAAGCTTGTAAAATTCTTTTGGAATCTTGCTTATCAAATTCATGGGTCGGCTCCTTTTATGCTGTATTGGAATAAGAGTAAACAGCAACCCTTAGTATACTATATTTATTCGAGAGCTTCAATTCCTGGTGGATAATTCAGAAAATTCATGTTATAATCAGGTATTATTTTAAAAAAGTGAGGAATGAACTCATGATATTCAAAGAGAAAATATTTACCGGAAAGAATGGGACCCACTATACGCTGCGCAGCCCGCGGCCGGAAGATGCTGAGCAGATGATTGGCTATCTGAAGCGCACCGCTATGGAAACGGAATACGGCATCAGTTACCCGGAGGAGATGGATTTCAGCATACAGGAGGAGATCGATTTTATCACAAAATACGCGGAAGATCCGGGCAGTCTGATAATCTCTGTATTTGAAGGGGAGACGCTGGTAGGAAGCGCAAGCCTGACCTGCGTCCTGAACAAACAGAAGACAAGGCACCGCGCCTCCTTCGGTGTTGCCCTGTTAAAATCTGTGTGGGGGCAGGGGCTGGGATATGAGATCGTATCCGGACTGACCGCATTTTCCAGGGACGCCGGATACGAACAGATTGAGCTGGAGGTGGTCTCTTCCAACACTCCGGCAATCAATCTGTATAAAAAGCTGGGCTTTTCTGTGTATGGAGAGCGTCCCCGGTCTTTTCGGCTGAAAGATGGAAATTATTCGGATGAGCTGCTTATGGTGCTGGCTTTGAAGTAAGCCACAGCATACTGACACAATATGACGGATCACGAACCATGCTTTTTCTTCCGCTGCCGTTCATATATAGCCTGGATGATCTGTTTCTGGTCGGCCTCGTTCAGTTCAACGAACTGGCAGCCATACTCAAATACCTCATCTTCTTTTTCAATGATACGGCATACTTCGGAATAGATGAGGGACATGTCCCGGTCCGGGTGCAGCTTTACCTGCAGCAGGAACCTTTCCCCCAGCTCCAGCGCCGGCTCCGCCCTGACATATGCGCCGCCTACGCTGATATTGAGGAGCTTGCAGGGCTCTTCCCCTGCGCCCACCTTGCCGATAATCACCATGCTGCCGTCAATATCCGTATTCAGGCGGAAAAAGGCGCGGTCATTTCCGGACTTGATAAAGATCAGCCCTTCCACGGGCCAGATGCCGTCGTCCGCCTGCTTTAAGTTTCCCTCCAGATGGACCACTTTTTTATCCATATCGCTGTAACCGCGGATCTTGATTTTCATTTCCTCTTCGAAAGAAACCTCTGCTTTCGAATATGGATGCAGCTTTGCTCCGTCTCCGCTGAGGGACATCAGCTTTGCGATAAAAAGCAGATGGTTCTCCGCGTCCATAGCTTCAACGCGCATGCCGGAATACACTCCGTGCTCTTCCAGAGAAATCTCCCTCTCCGGTTCCTGAGCCGGCTTTGGCTCTCTTTTTGCAGATTTCCCAAATAAATCAAATAACTTCATAAAACCTCCTGGAATCCGCAGCCGCCATGCCGGCCCGCAGCAGATTTCTTCATTATAATACATCTAAGGGCACCCCATCATGGCCATAATGGGATGCCCTTGAATATAAGTATTAAAACATAAATGTTGCTGCAGCGCAAGCAAAAAATCCGCAGTCCGATAGAATATCAGCCGGCCCGCACCAATGCCTGCAGCAGCATCACATGGTACTCCTCATCCTGTATGATCCGCCTCAGCACTGCATTCACGCAGTCGTCGTCGATCATTTTGATATGCATATGGTACTGCTTGATGGCGTCCTCTTCCGCCTCTATATCGGCCTGCAGCATCTTCCCCACATGCTCCGGGATGGTCAGGTATTCCGGTGTCCACATCCTGGGGCGCCCGTTGTACGGCCTTGCCACAAAATCTACCTTCCCGCCCAGCAGACAGATCAGCTCGCCCAGCTTCTGCAGGTGCATCATTTCCGCAACCGCGATTCCCAGAAGTGTCTTTGCCATGGGGCATCTTTCATGAGAAATGCGGTTTTCATTGTTGATATACTGGGTAATCGCGGACAGCTCCGACACCGGGCCGCAGTAATCCATCCCCAGCAGGTTTGCATAGGCGGGGTTCTCCCTCCTCACCTGGATCGGCGGATAAGGCAGATCCATCATGATCGGTTTTACTCCTGCAAAGCTGCAGGTATTGGTCAGACAGGCTTTATTTTGTTCCATTTTATACAATGTCTCCTCGATATCTTCTTTACTTGATGATATGCCGGCGACGTAAAAATATTACTGTTCAGGCTGTACTGCCTGTGACCATGCAGTGTAGTGCACGGTTCAGGAGTGAGCAGTAACGCAGATTTACCTTTTCTTTACTAATACTTCAAAATTCAGGTTGCCGTTTCAGGGAATGTGGTCTATACTGGGGTATAAAGAATTATACGGATGATTCCGGCTTCGAACAAAAGTGCGCTTCGCACATTCCCGTGTTGTTACATTTTTTAGCAGCGCAGCTTTTGTTCCGCGCGCGTAGCTGCGCATCCCCCGGAGGGTTTTCATTCTATAGGAAAATTCGGAGAAGTTTCCTAATAGAATGAAAAATA
>Ga0137306_103117_pt1 | contig 12731 bp, 10 predicted proteins | sample Inofroosms_March_FD_97187 | JGI IMG/M metagenome (GOLD analysis project Ga0137306, IMG submission 97187) | Mouse cecal microbial communities from Vienna, Austria - N-Acetylneuraminic and N-Acetylglucosamine D2O microcosms_March | ecosystem: Host-associated > Mammals > Digestive system > Large... | reverse complement strand
TACTCCATCTGGGTCAATTCGTAAAACATCGGTCTTTATAGAGTCAATAGCGAAGCGATGTTCTGGCTCGTCTTTGATAAATCGCTTACGATTGGGAGATAAATCTTGTAGCGTGTTTACGCTCTTCTGCACCTGACGCTCGCCGACGATTTTGCATTCAGGGAATGTGGCGGATAATATCTCGACAAATCGTTTGACAGGTGTTGACGGATCCAGCTCGCCAGACTCGACAAGTGCGACATATAAGTGCGCTATGTCAACGCCACGGATATGTGTTTCTATCCATTTGCCAATGCGCTTAACAATCTCACTGCCGTGAGATGCCAAAAGGGAAAGAAGGTCATGAGATAATTCTGCGTTTTCTGTAATTTTAGCAGTCGGTTTAGACTCATCAATACCCTCCAACGCCCAATCAGCCAAATTGCCGTTATCTACACTCATGCGATAATCAAGATACTCCTTCAAATCCTTGCGCGAGCGTCGTTTATCCTCTACCTCCCTCGCAAGAAATGTCTTCATGAACTTTGCAAGCTGCCACTGGTACTGTTTGTTGTCAATCGACTCTGCCGCTTCCTCAATATTATCTATCATCATTTCAGAAGAGCGTCCATATTTGAGCCATGCGGCAAAGGGCAACCGGTATTTAGCCCATTCGCTCCCTTCTGCCTGTTCTCCAAATATCTTCTCAGCAAAATCCGACTCTTGAAGAATCTTCAAAAGCTCATCCAAGTCCAGATTGTCAAGGTCAATCATATCCTCCAGCCTCTTCCGGAACTCAGGCGAAGCGGAAAACGCTGACTGCCCCATAAGAAACACCTCCAACAAGTCAGCCTCGCTCATATCAGCGGCAAACTCGCCATATTCCTGTGGGTGTTCCACCATCCACGCCTTTATATTGTCATTACTCCGTTCAAGAGCCTTATTATTCTGATTGGTATTCATATCTTATCTCTTTTGTGGCTACAAAGTTCGCATAAACCCATTGCTAAATCCCTATTATTAGACACAATTCCGACAAAATTCCACATAATCCCACAAACTCGCATATCCGTTAGCTCGATTTATAAGGGAATAGCAAAAATATCCGCACACAGTGTCACGGGATAGAAGTCGCAGAAATAAAGGTGATACTTATATCTAACCAACAAGTGTGGTATCGCAATATAATCCTTGGAATTTCTGTGGAATACCAGACCTTAGTCTCACAAAAAATGATTAACTTTGCAATCTAAGCGTCTAATGATGAAACAACCAAGAATACTTACGATATAACGGCGTATGTCGAAACAATCTTTGAGAATCCAACGTAGTCGCTTAGGGCTTTAGTCGGACCCATTTGCTGCGTTGGAGTTTTTGATTTAGATGACAACTTCCGATAATGAGTCGTTATCGGAACATAATAGGAGTAACTGTATGAATCTGAGTGAAGAAGATACCAAACGCCTCTATATAACCCCCTCTATTGAGAAAGAGTGGGACAAGCACTCTATCAAAATGGAAGAAGCATTTACGAAAGGGCGCATAATAGTTCGTGGAACTTTAAAAAGGCGACAAGAAGGGAAAAGAGCCGATTACCTCCTCTTTACTCAGGAAAACTATCCTATCGCTGTGGTCGAAGCTAAGTCGTGGAGCCATATGCCGTCAGACGGTATTCAGCAAGCGATTGATTATGCTGAAATCCTTGATATTCCGTTCGCATACAGCACCAATGGACGTGAATATGTGGAACATGACTTAACAACGGGAATACAGCGGACTTTTGGTATGGATGAGTTCCCCACGCCTCTCGCATTGCGTGAACGGCTGAAACAAAGCAAAGCATTGACGGTGGAGGCCGAGGATATAATCAACATTCCGTATTATTCAAGTTCCGAGTCCTTCCCACCAAGATATTATCAACGTATAGCCATAAACCGCACGATAGAGGCTGTGGCCCGTGGCGATAAGCGTGTACTCCTTGTCATGGCGACAGGCACGGGAAAGACATACACCGCATTTCAGATTATCCACCGTCTGCACCAGTCAGGCGCAAAGAAACGAATCCTCTATCTTGCCGACCGGAATATTCTCATAGACCAGACGATGCAGCAGGATTTCAAACCGTTCCGAAAAATCATGCACAAAGTTCAGGGTAAGAGTATCGAGAACGGCTACGAAATCTATATGTCGCTATACGGCCAGTGGGTTAAATATGACCTAAAAGAGGGTGAGAAGCAACCTTACGAGACCCTCTCGCCGGATTTTTTCGATCTCATTGTTGTGGACGAGTGCCACCGTTCGAGCGTGCGCGAGGATTCCGAATGGCGAGCGATTCTCAATTATTTCAACTCTGCCACTCAGATAGGCCTGACGGCTACGCCCAAAGCGGTGGAGGGTGCAAACAATATAGAATATTTTGGTAGCCCGGTATATACCTATTCACTCCGTCAAGGCATTGAAGATGGCTTCCTTGCACCTTATCGTGTGACGAAATCATACATCAATGTTGATTTGGACGGCTATATTCCCCGCAAGGATGAGGTGGATTTGCATGAACGTCCTATCGGTGAGGATGTTTTCACCCGCAACCTCATAGGGCGCAATATCCATATCACCAAGCGTCAGCGTATTGTCGCCAAGCGTATCACAGATATGCTGAAACAAATCGGGAGAATGACAAAAACCATCGTGTTCTGTCCCGATCAAGAAGAAGCCGACATAATACGCACTCTTCTTATCGAGATGAATCAGCCGATGGTGAAGAAAAACTCCAAGTACGTTGTCCGCATAACGAGCGATGACCGCGTGGGAAAGAACCTCCTATATGATTTCATCGACACAGAATCTGACTATCCTGTGATAGCTACCACAAGCGAACTTCTCACCACCGGGGTTGACTGTAAGACATGCGGTCTTATCGTAATTGACAAGGAAGTCAACAGCATGACCACGTTCAAGCAGATGGTGGGACGTGGCACCCGTATCTATGAACCGGGAGGGAAAATGAGCTTTGATATTCTTGATTTCCGCAACGCCACTGATAATTTCAATGACCCGGACTTCGACGGTGTTCCTGAACCGCCCATCGTTGACGGTGGAGAAGGTAGAGACAGAGGGGAAACGACTCCCAGCGGTGGCAACACGCCTCCTCCTTATATTCCTATAGACATCGACCCGCCGGTTGTCAACGAACCCCGAAAATTCTATGTCAGCGGCCGCAACATTCAGATTGTGTATGAGCATGTGCAGTATCTCGGTGAGGACGGCAAGACCCTCTGCACCGAGAGCGTGGCCGATTACACCCGTAAGGCAATCAAGCAGCATTATCCCACGCTCGATTCTTTCAACGGCGCATGGCGAAATGCCCGGCGCAAAAAGGAATTCCTGCAAGGAATGGATGACATCACGGCACTTATCGCCGCTGTCAGGGAAGAGAACCCCAACCTTGCAGACAAGGATGAGTTTGACATCATCTGCCACGTTGCATTTGACGGCAAACCGCTTACCCGGCGTGAACGGATAGACGGAGTGAAGAAACGCGGCTACCTCAACAAGTACAAGGGGGATGCCCTCCAGATAATAGAGGCTCTTATGGAGAAATATGCCGAAACCGGAATTGTTGACATTGAGGACAATTCAATCCTAAATCTTCCCGATTTTACGAGATTCGGCAAAATTCCACGCATTATGAAAGTATTTGGCGGTCCCGAAGCCTACCGCAATATGCTTGTGGAACTTGAAGAGCAGCTTTATCTCCAATCAGCTTAACGAACTACGATTATGGCAGTAAACAATCTTGTCAAACGACTACAAAATATAATGCGTCAGGATGCCGGAGTAAACGGCGACGCACAGCGCATCGAACAGATGGTTTGGATTTTCTTCCTCAAAGTCTATGACGCTCAGGAAGAAATTTGGGAATGCTCAGACTCCGCAGAGCCATTCCAAAGCATCATACCCGAAGAATTGCGGTGGCGTAACTGGGCGCATTCCAAAGATGAGGAAGGACGCTTGATAAAAGATGCAATCACCGGTGAAGAATTGCTTTCGTTCATTAACGGTAAGCTCTTCCCGGTTCTGAAAGGTCAGAACTCCATCAACGGCACAATTCCCGGAATCAGAGTTTCAGCCGATACTCCGAGGGGAAAGGCTATCGTTCAGGAGGTGTTTCAAGAGGTTAACCAGTACATGAAGAACGGTACTCTGCTCCGTCAGATGATTGATGTGGTGGACGAGATAGACTTCAACGACACTACCGAGACCCATACGTTTGGAGATATTTACGAAAGTCTCCTGAAAGACCTGCAAGGAGCGGGTCGTGCCGGAGAGTTTTATACACCCCGTGCCCTCACCGATTTCATCATTCAGATGCTTGACCCGAAAATCGGTGAGCGTGTCGGTGATTTCGCTATGGGTACCGGCGGTTTCCTTGTCTCCGCTCTTGAACATCTCCGACCTCAGCTCAAAACCGCCGGTGATTCGCAGGCTTTCCAAAATGCGGTCTTGGGTCAGGAATGGAAGCCGTTTCCGTATTTGCTTGCCGTAACCAATCTGCTTCTGCATGGTGTTGAACACCCCGACCTGCATCATACCGATTCGCTCGGCAAACCGATGGCTACATATCACGACAAATCGCAGAAAGTCGATGTCATTGCCATGAATCCGCCCTACGGTGGAAGCACCGAGGCAAGCGTAAAGCAGAATTTCAGGACTGAGTTCCGTTCTTCCGAGACAGCCGACCTCTTTATGGTCTTGATTATGGAACGCCTTGCGAAATACGGGCGAGCCGGGGTTATTGTTCCCGACGGCTTCCTGTTCGGAACTGACGGAACAAAGCTCGCCATAAAGCAACATTTGCTCCGCAATTTCAACCTACATACAATCATTCGTCTGCCCGGAAGTATCTTCTCTCCTTATACCTCCATAGCAACCAATGTGCTGTTCTTCGATAACGACCGTGCCGATGACGCTCCCGAAGAATATGCGACAAAAGAAGTGTGGTTTTACCGCATGGATATGCCCGAAGGCTACAAGCATTTCTCCAAGACGAAGCCTATGCTTCTCACCCATGCCGAGCCTATCCGCGAGTGGTGGAGCAATCGCCGCGAAATTGTCAATGAAGAGAATGGCGATGAAAAGAGCCGTTGCTTTTCAGTTGAAGAAATCATGCAGTCTGATTGTGACTTCGACCGCTGCAAATTCCCCAAGGACGAGGAGGAGGTTCTGCCTCCCAAGGAGCTGCTTGAAAACTATTATGCAAAACGCCGACAGCTTGAACATCAGATAGACAAGACACTCCAAGAGATTCAAGACATTCTCGGCTTCAAAATAGACATTGACGCAAAATGAGCTATAATTTACGAAGAATAGTTATTATAATTTCAGCACTATTTATTTGTGCTGTTTCTTTAGCGCAGACTGTTGGTTATTCACACAAACCACTTGCAGCCGAAGGGTGCAGCATGAAATATTCTGTTGCGAAACAAGATACATCATATTACATAATTGCCACAGTATCTTCTGACAGATTGAGATTTCTCGGTGAACCTCAAATGAAAATCAGAACATTCAATGATGAGGTAATCACCCTAAATGGAGTAAATATAGGGAATGGAAGTCAATCAGCGGGTATGGTGATAGGAAATATCGTGTATCCAATCACAGAAATCAATTCCACAGCCCAATTCCTCATTACTCCACAACAATTTGAACTACTCAAAGATGGAGTAGCAAAAATTCGTATATCAATGACACCAATGAATCACGAAAAATCTTTTAAGAAAGATAAAATTGGTAAGAAGCTATACGATTTTTTCATCAAACAGCAATCGGTATCTGACGATTTTTAGTTATGACAGGCAAGCAACTCCGCAATAGCATACTCCAATGGGCGATACAAGGGAAACTTGTACCGCAAGACCCCAACGACGAACCCGCGTCCGTTCTTCTCGAACGCATACGGGAAGAAAAAGCTCACCTTGTAAAAGAGAAAAAAATTAAACGCGACAAAAACGAGTCAATCATCTACCGAGGTGAGGACAATTCCTATTATGAGAAGATGCCCGACGGCACCGTCCGCTGCATCGACTCGGAGATACCATTCGAGATACCGCCGGGTTGGGAGTGGACTCGTATAGGCAATGTTTTCAACCATGCGAGTGGGAAACAACAGAGTAGTAGCAATAAACATGGTGGCACTCCACAAAAATTCATTACGACCTCAAATCTATACTGGGGATATTTTGTCCTTGATAACATTAAAGTAATGAATTTTACAGCTGAAGAAATCAAAACTTGCTCTGCAACCAAAGGGGATTTGCTTGTTTGTGAAGGTGGTGCTGGTTATGGACGTTCTGCAATATGGAACTATGATTATGATATTTGTCTTCAAAACCATATTCATAGATTACGTCCGTGTGTCAGTGGTATATGCGAATATGTATATCATTTTATCTACCTTTTGAAAGAAAGTAATAACTTAGCATCAGTTGGTACTGCTATGCCCGGACTTTCAGCGAATCGGTTGAAAGGCTTATTGCTACCATTCCCACCTCTTTCGGAACAGAAACGTATTGTCACAAAATTAGGAGAACTTTTGCCCCAGATTGAAAAGTTTAATGTCGTTCAGAATCAGCAGGACGGATTAAATAGGACAATAAAAGAATCCCTCAAAAAGAGTATTTTGCAAGAAGCGATACAGGGTCGGCTCGTCTCGCAGATTGCTTTGGAAGGAACAGCCGAGCAGTTACTTGAAGAAATCGAAGCCGAGAAGAAACGGCTTGTAAAGGAGGGCAAGCTGAAAAAGTCTGCCTTGACCGCGAGCCGCATCTTCCATGGTGACGATAACTGGTATCATCAGAATATCAATGGCGAGGACATAATTATTGATGACTTTCTCCCATTTGAAATACCGTCAACCTGGCGTTGGATTTCACTCGGTGAATTGGTGGCAGACCGTACAGGGCTTTCCTATAAAAAAGAAAACCTTTCAGATAGAACAGAACCATTTATAAGAGTGCTAAGAGGTGGGAATATCGAGGATGGAGAGTTGATTATGAAGGCTGATGATGTATTTATTTCATCTTCTTACGTTGCTCCTGATTTGTTGTTAAAAAAGGGACAATATATTTCTCCTGCTGTTTCTTCATTAGAGAAAATAGGTAAGACAGCAATTATAATGAAAGACTATAAGGACACCGTCGTTGGTGGATTTGTCTTAATGCTCTTGCCACTTTTCGATGATGAGTGGTTGGGTCAATATCTCTATTACTTTTTCCAAACAGGCTACTATCACAACTATTGCCGTACAATTACAAAGAAATCAGGTCAGGCATTTTATAATCTGTCAAGACCGAAGTTAAAACTATGCCCAGTGCCTTTACCTCCCAAGCAAGAAATTGCTCGAATTGTTGAACGGTTGAATATAGCCTTAGCTGGTATTATGAGCAGATAGGCTCTGACACCATAGATATTTCTGACCTGTTACCATTTACGCTTCCAGATAATTGGAGATGGTGTAGACTTTCAAACGTTATTCAATTGTTATCTGGAAGAGATTTAGAACCAACGGAATATAATGATAGCAAATTAGGTATTCCCTATATGACAGGAGCAAGTAATTTTTCCAATGAAAAATTACTTGTAAATAGATGGACTGAAAGACCAGTAACAATCTCTGTAATTGGAGACTTGCTAATTACCTGCAAAGGCACCATTGGACAAATGGCGTTTAATTCTATCGGTGAAATCCACATAGCTCGCCAAATAATGGCCATAAGAGGAATAGTGATTAGTTTGGAATATATTAAGTGCTTTCTTGAGACCATGTTAAACTCACTTCAAAAGCAAGCTAAAAGCATGATACCGGGTATTTCGCGAGAGGTCATACTTAATGCACTTTTGCCGTTGCCGCCATTAGATGAACAAATTAGAATAGTAAAATGTATCAAGGCGATTTCAAAGAGTCTCTGAAATTTTATCTATCATTGCCAATATTCTCTTTTGTTCTAATAGAGGAGGCAATGGAATCAAGAGTGCGTTCAAAGATTTGCTATTTAGCGTTTTGCCCTTAATGGCATCTTTGGTCGTTCCTGTCTGCGCTATCATTGGTAAAAAGCATTTGAGCCAATCTGCGCTTATGACATAAGGGCAGATGGTTACAATAGCTTCATTGTGAAATGCATGAGTACCCAATATGGATATTTTGCCGATAGTCAGCTTGAAACTCATAATCAAACTCCCGGCAGGAGATATGATATTTTGAAATAATCTTGCGCCCTCTTTAGATATGGATTCTTTGGTATGATAGATGGTGCCGCCATCTACCATATCAGCAATTGACACCCACGGATATTCACCTGGTTTCCAATATTCAGGTTCACCTCTTGGAGGTGTTTTCCCTAAACGTAGATAGGCAATATCACCAAGCCTACAATATCTCCAACTATCTGGAATATCAAAGGTGATTTCGCTTGAAATATCAAGTATTTGTGAGCCTATCTGCTCATAATACCTGTTATCGTCACCACGAAAGATGCGGCTCGCAGTCAAAGCTGATTTCTTCAGCTTGCCATCCTTGACGAGCCGTTTCTTCTCTTCGGCTATCTCTGCAAGCAATTCTTCGGCAGTTCCTTCCGATTCAAGTTGCGGAACAAGTTTGCCTTGAATTGCCTCTTGTAGTATTGACTTTCTCAAAAGTGTATTTATACTATCTTGTTGCCTTAAATTGGCTTCAAAAGCGGACTCATATTTATCGGTCAAAGGTAGAAGTTGTTGAACCTGTTTAACTATTCTATCTTGCTCAGCTTTGGGGGGTAAAGGAAATAGTTTGCCCTCCAAGTATCCGCTTATAATTCTTTGTTGATTAGCCGTCCCTTTGAAAGAAGCCTCCTCGACAAAGTACGGAGTTTCAAGAAAGAAAAGCAGATAATAAGGATTAACCGTATTGACATACGGACGCAGCACTTTCAATTCTGTAGTACCTGCGCCTATGCCATTAGGGAGATTTTCAAATACAGCAGACTTCCTATTTTGAAAGCATGGTGTTATTTTGGCGAAAGCAATATCACCATCCGAAAAATGGGTATAGCCATTTTTGATTGATTTCCATTTAACTTCTTTATAAGTGTATGACGAACCGTAACAGGCATTTATCATTTCCATCGGAATGAAAGCGGCCATATCGTCATCTTCATTGTTGTTCTTAGGATTCAAAATGAAGATATTGCTTACACGACACCAGACCCAGGAGTCGGGAATCTCGAATGGGATTTCGAAGTCGATGCAGCGGACGGTGCCGTCGGGCATCTTCTCATAATAGGAATTCATAGAACTACGGAACGCTATATTATTAGTGACAACAGTATGTCAAACTAATAATTACAAAAATGGATTTACAAAACTTTGAAACGGCTCTCCGTAATGGCAACATGGCGGAGAACACCATCAAGGCGTATCTCTACGCCTTGCGCGAGTTCTTCACTCGCAATAAGGAGCTTTCCAAACGGAATCTCCTTATCTACAAGACCTATCTCATCGAGACGTTCAAGCCTAAAACGGTTAATCTCCGCATACAAGCGGTGAACAAGTACCTCGACTTCATCAACAAGCCGAAGATGCGCCTCAAATCGGTGAAAGTGCAGCAACGCAACTACTTGGAGAATGTAATCAGCAATGCCGACTACATTTTCTTGAAAAAGAAACTAAAAAAAGAGGGAAATCCCGCATGGTACTTTGTGGTGCGTTTCCTGGCAGCCACCGGTGCCCGTATCAGCGAACTAATCCAAATTAAGGTCGAGCATGTAGCTGCCGGATACTTCGACATCTACACTAAAGGGGGCAAAATCCGCCGTATCTACATTCCGAAGAAGCTCCGTGAGGAAACAACCCAATGGCTTAAAAGTGCCAATCGCACAACTGGCTATCTCTTTCTCAATCGTTTCGGTGAACGAATCACATCAAGAGGTATAGCCCAACAGCTCAAAAACTACGCTCTGAAATATGAGCTGAACCCCTCGGTGGTCTATCCTCACTCATTCCGACACCGCTTCGCAAAAAACTTCCTTGAAAAATTCAACGACATCTCTCTCCTTGCCGACCTCATGGGTCACGAAAGTATCGAAACAACACGCATCTACCTCCGTCGTAGCTCAACCGAACAGCAGGAAATAGTAGATAAAGTAATCACTTGGTAAAATTAGAAATAATCTGGATACTCATGACGGTAGGGAGTATCCAGATTATTTTGTATGGTAGAATATTCTATTTGAATAGATTTAGATGGCATTCGGTAAATGTGAGAATAATGCTACTTTATATCTGGCAAATCAAAATAACTTCGCATAAAATCGTAGGCTTCCTTATTGTAGGGCTGCGCCGGATCATTTGGGCGAGTTAAATAGGCTTGAATATTTTGCTCTAATATGGGTTTTATAAGGGCATAATAATTTATCACTTGAAATCTTCCATTTATATTTTGAGCATAAATAACGCCTAAAGCGGAAGAAGCTATTATATAACCAAAAATATACATCTCATAATCTTGATTTGATGGAGGAAAGATATCAGAAGCATTAAATGGTTTGTTTGTGTCATGAGAATATATGCACGCCAATAATGCAAGATTACCAATAAAGGATCCGGCATTAACAAAATTAAAGGCAACTCTATCAATCGTATCTTGAGAAGCTTTATTTATTTTTTCTTCTATATCCTCATCATTGTGTTCAGCAGTCTCTGGCTTTTCGCTATTTCCATTATCAATAGTTGTTGATGATTGTGGAAGATTCTGTGTGATGTTTGATTGTGAATCCTTCTGATTTCTAAACTCATCACTATTCATTCTGCTAACTTGTTCTCGCGTCTCGATTGAAATACTCCTAACTTCAGATAGGCGATCTAAAACATCTGACATCCCTTGTGTCAATTCTTCTGATTTTTTTGAAAATTCAAAAAGGGAGTCGGTTATTTTTGAAGATGCGTTGTCAATCTTGCCATATTGTACTTCACCTTTATTATTAGACACGATTGCATAAATTATTGCAACCACGGAAAGGATTAATGACGAAAGAGTTGAAGCAAAGGAAATGTATGATACAATCTCTGCCGAGTGATCACTTTGTATGCAGATATACGTTGCAAGCTCTACAATAAGAAATATGCAAATGCCGCATATATAACCTAAATGCAACCGTTTATCTTTAAGCGATGTTCCATATTTCAATCCGATAAATACAATCGCAACGATTGTAACTAATATCGAAAGCAGATTAAATGTTGGTGAGGTCCAAAAACTGTTCATGATGCAATTTATTCATTAATACCTATTCCTTGATTATCGATTGCGTGAATGATTTCGAGTTTAAGGTCTTCGGGGTAGTCCTTGTTCGTCATGTAACAGGAGATGATGCGTTGGAGCAGGTCTTTGTCGATGCGTCCGGCGGCGACATGGTAGATGATTGCCTCCATACACTGCATGAAGTTGTAGGCGTGCCAATAGTAGCCATTATGTACGAGAAACCACACACCGATGGTCAAAGCCACACGCTTGTTGGAATCCTCAAAATAATGACCAGTGCATAAACCGAATACGAGATATGTCAGCTTTTCTACGAAAGTCGGATAATATAGGTCGTTTTGCACGAAGTCAAGAACCTTACGAATGCCACCCTCGTCTTTTACGCCTTGCAGCCCACCACCGCTGGCTGCTACAGTCTTGCTGTAAACCACCAACGCCTCATCGTAGTCGATGTATTTCAGTCCCTCATTCATCCTCGGCTTGCTTTAGACGTTTTAGGACTTCGCGGTTGGCTTCAAGAATATTGTCGAAGTCTATCGACGCATCGCCTATAAACTTGTCGAACTCGTCGGGAGTAACCGCGCGAAGGTACTCTGCCAGATTTACGTGCCAAGCATCGCGGAACGCAACATCACGAGATGCCATCTTCGATCTTGCATCATTGATGAACGGCTCCATCATAGGAGCAGCAGCCAAATCATCAATGATTGCCTTTACCTCTTCGATGGTCAACAATTTGTTCCCGTTCTCAGAATATCGCTTCTCTATCTGATGAGCCACGCCATTCTCAAATGAGGATATGCATAGTAGAACTTCGGCATAGAGCGTGTGACGCACGTTCTCCTCGTTTTGCAGACGAAGGACAACGCGATATTCCTTTGCATTTTCCCGGAACACTGCTTTATATATCAAGTCGGTTATCTGCTCGTACTTATAGGTGGGAAGCCCATCCACATACTTGCCGACAGCTTGAGTGAAGTTCTTGCGATAATTCTCGCTCTTTATCGCTGTTGGAAGATAATCACGGTCACGCCAGTTGATATACTTGGTGCCACCTCCGGCACGACCGTTGATTGTTGCAATTACAATATCAAGTATGCGAGTACGGAGTTGTTTGGCCCTTTCGCTCTCCGTGAGAAGCATTCCGATGTTCAGGAATGCCCGGAATGTAAAGAACGATATAATGGTCGTTTTGGTAGGGACATTTATGTCGTCACCAATTTGTATCTTAATATCTTTCAGCTCTTTACCTTGACTTAGAAAATATCCATTAGCACGAAGTTCGTCACCATGATCTTGTATATAACGTTTAATCGTTCGTTCATCAACACCATAGAAATCTGCAACCATCTTCGTGGTAAATAGCAGTTCATCGTGATACCGCAGGCCATTGACAGCCAAGTTTTCTTGGATGGTCTGGAGAGCATAGCGGTTGTTCAACACGTTTTGCCGCTCG
>Ga0137306_103114_pt1 | contig 12735 bp, 10 predicted proteins | sample Inofroosms_March_FD_97187 | JGI IMG/M metagenome (GOLD analysis project Ga0137306, IMG submission 97187) | Mouse cecal microbial communities from Vienna, Austria - N-Acetylneuraminic and N-Acetylglucosamine D2O microcosms_March | ecosystem: Host-associated > Mammals > Digestive system > Large... | reverse complement strand
TTCCATGCTGTTTTGAATCACTCGAAAGGAAAATATTGTATCAAAGCGTTTCAGGAGTGTATGTAGCTCCCGCCTTATCCAGCTGTAGGGTTGGCAAAAGGGACGCTGCTTCGTGCAAGCCATGCCCCACGCAGACGGGGCAACGCTCCGGGGAACTAATCGCTAAGGGAGGCGTGCAGTCGGTAGGTTTTAGGAAGTGATACTTTGTGCGCTCAGGAGAGCCTTCGCGCACAGCCTCCCTAAGCGCTGGATTTCCCCTCTGCTAAAACCGCCCCTGAATTGTCTGCTTAGGGGCATGGCTTGCCCAAATCAGCTGGCATTGTGCGCAGAAGTAGAAGTTTATGTTGTGAATAATTTTTTTTAGATGAAAATGTTAACGGAATATCTGGAAAATATTTTATAGAGAATTGCATATTTCTTTCCTCTTCCACGCATTTTCCATCATTTCAGCTAAAGTTTTCAAATCTATAATCAAAAGATCCAATTCCGCCTCATCCATACATTCTACAAGCTGGCAGGCAATACTTGACAGCATATAAAGGTTTAGGCATCCACAGGACAGCAAAGTATCATCACCTTTCTGAGGGTAATCATCCATAAGTAAATGAATGCTGTTTTCTTTAACATATGATGGATAGCGATAAGTTGTGAAGCCATTCTAAATCAAATTTTATATTGATAAATCTTTCATTGATTCCATAGTAACATTGTAACTTTTACAAGATAGGAAATATCCCCTTATGCAAGGAAATGCAGAGGCTCCCATTCTTATAGCCATGTGGCAGGGAATATTTTCTTATCCAAGGAAATGCGTTAGATATCAGTTCTATAGATACAGGGTGTGGAATATCTTCTTATCCAAGAGAAGGTAGTGTTCTTAATTTTGTGTCTATGCCTCTTTGCCTTATTCCGAAGGCCAGGTGTGGGCTGAACTCACAAATCCTTGTAAATACTGGAGATTTTGGCAATATCCTATGCTGGAAATAATGGGAAAGCAGAATCTCAAAGAGACAAAATTAGTTACACCCTCCAAGGAAAGTGGTTTTTTTCTCATGTTTGGATATGCGGTCAGATTTAGTTTTGCTGGAGCTTTAAATTTTTTGCAAAACTGAAACACTGACAAAAACAAAATATCCAAAGCTAAGAAAGAACCGAAAAATGCAGTAGATTTCATTCCTATAGATACGGGGCGGGGAATAACCCCTTATCCAAGGAAATGTAGTGGTTTCTATTATATAGCGGAGGAAGAGGGAAGGCCGCATAAAGAAACCCTAAAGGAACGTCAGTACTTAGCGAGGTGTTTTCGAGCTTAGTACTGCTACGTTCCGATCGGAGCGGGAGCGCGTTTCTGTTGCGGCCTTCCCTCTTCCGCAGCGATCTGTATGGCCATTCCTCTCGTCACATAAAAAGTAATGTAATATTTGCCAGCGATTTATCAAAAGTATATGCCATGGCATTTCCCCACTTTTAATAAGCTTTCCCCCAATAAATCAGCTTATGCGCAGGCTTCCCGCAGCAGACGCATACATCCGAAATTGCCTCCTGTTCTCCAAAAGGGATACAGCGGGAGGTTGCAGTCGTATCCTCCTTGATCTTATTTTCGCAGGCTACGTCCCCACACCACATTGCACGGATAAATCCTGGCTTGTGTTCTACAGTGTCTTTCAATTCCTCATACGTGCTTACATCTGAAATATGTGCATCGCGGTGTGCTTTCGCACGTGCAAACATATCTTTCTGGATGGTCTCTAAGAGTTCTGTAATAACAGCAGGTGCTTCATTTAAGGCGCATTCTGTTTTTTCACGTGTGTCGCGGCGTACGAGGATGCATTTATTGGCTTCGATATCTTTTGGACCTAATTCTAGGCGGATGGGGATGCCACGCATCTCCTGTTCTGCAAATTTCCATCCAGGGCTTTTTTCGCTGTCATCCATTTTGACACGGACGCCGGCCTGCTTTAAGGTATCTCGGATTTCTGCAGCCCTGTCGAGGACGCCTTCCTTGTGCTGCTGGATGGGGATAACCATGACCTGTGTGGGTGCAATTTTAGGCGGCAGTACCAGCCCGGAATCATCTCCATGCACCATGATGATGCCTCCAATCAGGCGGGTGGACATGCCCCAGGATGTCTGGTGGATGTACTGCAGTTTGTTCTCCTTGTCAGTGTACTGGATGTTGAAGGCTTTGGCAAAGCCATCGCCAAAATTATGGCTGGTGCCGGACTGGAGGGCTTTTCCGTCATGCATCAGCGCCTCTATCGTATAAGTGGCTTCTGCCCCGGCAAATTTCTCCTTGTCTGTCTTCTGTCCGCGGATGACAGGGATGGCCAGGACTTCTTCACAGAAATCTGCATAGAGGTGCAGCATCTGCAGCGTCCGCTCCTGCGCATCCTCAGCGGTGGCATGGGCAGTATGGCCTTCCTGCCAGAGGAATTCCCTGGAACGGAGGAAGGGGCGCGTCTCCTTTTCCCAGCGTACGACAGAACACCACTGGTTATAGCATTTGGGCAGGTCACGGTAGGACTGCACGTCGTTGGCATAAAAATCACAGAATAGGGTTTCCGAAGTAGGGCGGACGCACAGACGTTCCTGTAAAGGGTTCATGCCTCCATGGGTAACCCAGGCCACCTCTGGCGCAAACCCTTCCACATGGTCTTTTTCTTTCTGCAGGAGGCTTTCCGGGATGAACATGGGCATATATACATTTTCCACTCCTGTTTCCTTGAACCTCCTGTCCAGCTCATGCTGTATGTTTTCCCAGATGGCATACCCTGCCGGCTTGATTACCATGCATCCTTTTACGCTGGAATAATCAATTAATTCGGCTTTTTTTACCACATCGGTGTACCATTGGGCAAAATCGGTTTCCATGGAGGTAATGGCCTCCACAAGCTTCTTATCTTTTCCCATTTAGATAATTCTCCTTTCCTGAGTCATGGCTGCAAAACGGCATGGTTCCTTGAGCAGCTGTGCGTATTCTGTAGTGTAGGGCAGAAATAAACCAAAAACGCCGGATATCCATCCCCATAGGGACCGGATATCCGGCGGTACCACCCTGATTAATGCAGTCATGCACTCTCTCAATTGCCTTAACGCAGCGATACGGCGTATTTTCATACGCGGCTCCAAGGTAGGTTCCAGACCTTTGGATCAGGAACCTCCCACCAATGGTTCCTTCTCTGTGCATCTTCCAATCTGTACTAATCCTTATCTATGCCTAATTGTCTTTTTATCGGAACTGTTACTATTCTAGGGCAAATATTTTAAGTTGTCAAGTAGATTTCTTTAATTAAAATATAGGATAGCGGTCCCAGGACGAATCCCCATAGCCCATAAATTTTAAGTCCCACATACATGCTTATGATCACGGTAAGCGGGGGCATCCCTAATTTGTTGCCCAAAAGTTTGGGCTCGAGGATTTCCCGTATTAGGGTGCAGATGGTATAAATGGCAGCGTAAATGGAGGCCAGCATATATTTTCCCTGGATTACTTCAAAGAGCGCCCATGGCACAAAAACTGTCCCTGTGCCCAAAAAGGGCATTGCGTCGCAGATTCCGATGCCGCATCCTGTAAGCAGGGCATATTTATTTCCGGAAAGATACAGGCCGGCGACACAGATTATGGTGATGATGACCAGGATAATGAGCTGGGACTTTAGGTAGGCTCCGCCTGCCGCATATGTCCTGCGGCAGACCTGCAGCGCTGCTTTCCCAATTGGATTTTTCTCAAGGCCGCTGCGGATCTTTTTATAATCCTTGAGGATTAAAACAGTGCTGATCACCACAATAAAGCAGATGCCGATGAGGATAAACATGCTTTTGGCATAGGAGATGGTTTCGTTCATCATCGCAGGGAAAAAATTGGAATGCAGGTGGTCTATGATTTTCGGGAGCTGTTTTTCTAAGCTGTCCTGGATGGTGCCAGGCGCTATGCCCGCGAAAGTTTCTACCTGGCAGCAGCAGTCCTGCCACAGCTTTTCTGCCTGCTGCCTGTAAAGATCCAGGTTTTCTGCGACATTTCCAATTTGGTCCACCAGTGTCTTCAGGAAAAATATAGTAACCAGCACGAGTGACGCCATCAGGATACTAACCAGGAGGGAGGACCAAAATGTCCGTTTGAGCCGGAACTTTTGTTCCATCTTTTCTACCATAGGGTTTATTAGCTTTGCCAGCAAAAATGCTGTCAGGAAAGGGAGGAACAGCGGAACCAGCCAGCGGATGCCTGCATAGACAGCCAGGGTGATCACTGCTATTTTTCCAATATTGCGTGTGTTTTCTTTTGCTTCGTTTTCCATAAAGGAAGTATGTGCGGCGATATATGTTTTATGCGTTGTTTGGTATGCCATTATTTGCTTGTGTTGGATTGGCAGTTTTATCGTGCGTGTATTTTTAGCGGTAGTTTTTATTGAAATAAAATTCCTTTTGGCTTTACGGAAAAGTCCATCTGCCTGCCAGTACGGGGATGGAGAAATGAAATCTGCACAGAACAGAGCCCAATCGGCAGGTAGACAGGCGGGCAGTTTGGATTGTATTTCTTATCCCCTATCAAGGGATGCCCAGCATGGGCCATTTGCACACGTATTTGGTGGTGCCTTCCTGTTTCCAGCTGTATGCTTAGATAAGTCAGCGGGCCGGCGGAATGGCTCTTATGCCCGGAACCGTCTGGGCTGGCAGAATTATTTCTGTAATTGAAATAGTTTGGGCAAGCCTGATTCCAAAAAGCTATTAATGCTTCTTCCTCTGTTATGCTTTTTTTGACCGTATAAGAAAGCCTTGCCAATTTCGCTCCCTTTTGGCCAGAAGGGACGACCCTTGAAGTATTGCTCCTTCCGTCCCGCAGCAGATAATCTTCCAGAGTCCCAGAGTTTTCTGTAAAAATTCCTTCCACTAAGGCATAATAGCGTTTGCCGATGCTTTTGGCTTGTAATTGCTGGCTAAAAGAAGCGGCGGCTATTTTTGTCCGTGCAAATGCCAGAATCCCTTCTACGGGCTGATCCAGGCGGTGGATCACGTATATTTCGCTGCGCTCCCCTTTTTGGGCAAGGTAGTTCTGCAGCACACTCACCATGTCCTGTCTGCCTACTTGGGCGGTCTGCACTGGAATTCCCGGCATCTTATGGCATACAAGCAGATCTTCATCTTCATATAGTATGTCCATCGTAAAATCTATCATAAGCGTGTTATCCTTCCTAAATCAAAAACTCTCTTGGAAAATCAAAAACCCCTTGCCTGAGAATATGCCTGAAAAAACATTTTCAAGATGCTGTATTCTCTCAGAAAGACAAGGGGTTTCGTTCTATAAAGCTTTAAATAAATCTTATATCCTAATTCATTTCTGTTACATTTTCTTCTGTACTGTTTTCTGTTTCACAGTCAGCGCCCTCGTTTGCACATGGTTCCTGGCTGGCGTCTTCCTCTGTAGGCTCTGCCTGGCTGGCATCCTCTTCTTGCATGCAGGCTTCAGCATCGCAGCTGGTTTCTTCTTCTGGCTCCTCTACAAAGATATCCTCATATTTTGCGCCGCATTTTCTGCAGAAGATAGAATCCTGTTCCAGCAGCGTGCCGCAGTTCTGGCATTTTTTCTGTCCCTTGATGGCGGCGATTTGCATTTCCAATTGCAGGATTTCCTGCTGCTTTTCCTTTATTACGCTGATTTCTTCAAAAAATGGCTCTTCGTCATCCTTGTGGAGGCCAAAATACTGCTTACCGATTTCCAGATACTGTTTCTGTACAAAATCTTCCTTTTTCTTCACGCACATGTTTAATCTGGCAAGTTCTGTAAGATCTTTGGCTTTTTGGGATACGTCTTTGCTTGTCTCTGTAATGGTTTCTCCTAGCTTTGAAAAAAAGTCCATATCGTTACCTCCTTCGTCTTGCCGTGGGTACGGCCGGCCTGTTGTCTGTGCCATGCGAACATCCATACTATCCAACTCATCCCAAAATCATTATATCATGAAAGCTAGGTTCCTTCAAGGTCTTCTTGTTGTGCAAAATGCATAATGAATAATGAATTTTTGAGGATAAATTATATATAATAGATAAAGTGAAAAAAGTTTAAAAAAAATTCAAAAAAAGTGTTGACATTTTAGAGATATGTTGGTAGAATATCCTTGTTGTTGAAACACGCATGACGAGCCCAGTTAGCTCAGTTGGTAGAGCAGAGGACTGAAAATCCTCGTGTCTCTGGTTCGATTCCGGAACTGGGCACTCCTCTTCGGAGGATGTTAGATGTATTTGAGGGTGCGTTGTGCGGGTGTAGTTCAATGGTAGAACACCAGCCTTCCAAGCTGGACACGTGGGTTCGATTCCCATCACCCGCTTTATGCGATAGTGGCGTAGTTGGTAACGCGCGACCTTGCCAAGGTCGAGACCGCGGGTTCGAGCCCCGTCTATCGCTCTTCTGAGAAGAACCGTAAGCTTGAGGATTTTAAAATCAATAGCTTACGGTTCTTTGCATTAATTGATTTTAGAATATAAGAGCCTGCTCATGTTCTGCCTGGGAGAGTAACGGTTCCTTAACAGGCGTTTTGGCCTGTAGGGAACCGTTGCTTGGCAATTATATAAAAGGGCAGGCGCTCTTACTCCTTCTCTTCCATCACGCTCATATAGGCCGGACGGATAATTTTGTTCATGCCAATCAGCTCTTCCATCCGATGGGCGCTCCAGCCTACAATCCTTGCAATCGCGAAAATGGAGGTATACAGTTCCTGCGGAATTCCCAGCATATCATAGACAAACCCACTATAGAAATCCACATTTGGGCTGACTCCCTTGTAAATATGGCGTTTCTTGGCAATCAGCTTCGGCGCCAGCTCTTCAATGCTGTTGTACAGCAGCATATCGTCCTCACGCTGCTTGGCCACAGCCAGTTTCTCTACGTATTTTTTGAATACCTGCTCCCTGGGATCTGACAGAGAATATACGGCATGTCCCATCCCGTAAATCAGGCCTTTGCGGTCAAAGGCTTCCCCTTCAAGGATTTTGGCCAGATAGGACTCAATCTCCTCTTTGTCGTGGACGTCATGAATATGTGTACGGATATTGTCCATCATTTCCATGACCTTAATATTGGCGCCGCCGTGCTTGGGCCCCTTCAGCGAGGACATGGCTGCGGCAATGGAAGAATAGGTATCGGAGCCAGAAGAGGTTACGACCCTGGTGGTAAAGGTTGAGTTATTCCCGCCGCCATGCTCCATATGCAGCACCAGCGCCACATCCAGCACCTTGGCTTCCAATGCGCTGTATTTTCGGTCCGGGCGCAGCATCATCAGTAGGTTCTGCGCTGTGGAGAGCTGAGGTTCCGGGCGGTGGATATACATGCTGTCATCATTTTCATAGTGGTTGTAAGCATGGTAGGCATAGACAGCCAGCATAGGGAAAATGCTGATCAATTCAATGCATTGGCGCAGGCTGTTGGATATTACGTCCGGGGAGCCCATATGGTTGTCGTAGGATGCCAGCGTTAGGATGCTCCTCGTCATGGAATTCATGATATCCTTGGTAGGCGCTTTCATAATTACATCCCTGGTAAAGTTGGTGGGCAGGCTCCGGCTCTGCGCCATAATCTTGCAAAATTCGGTCAGTTCATCTTCTGTAGGCATCTCGCCGAACAGCAGAAGGTATGCGGTCTTCTCAAACCCAAACCCATCTTCCCGCACCTGGCGCACCAGGTTCTGCACATTATAGCCCCGGTACCAGAGCTGCCCGTCACAGGGGGTCTTCACTCCGTCCACGTTCTGGAAGGAGACAATCTTGGAAATGGTGGTCAGTCCAGTCAGCACGCCCTTCCCGCTCTGGTCACGCAGCCCCCGGTTTACCCCATATTCTTCGAACAGGCTGTCAGAAATACTGTCGTTTTTCCGGCAGATGGATTCCTGTTTTATCGCATATTCTATTAATTCGTTTTCATTTCGCATGTTCTGCCTCCTTTCTTGCTTCTTAAAAATGTTTAATTTTAAACTATCTTACCATAAAAGCAGAGGGCTGCCAATAGATTTTAGAATAATTTAAGAATTGCCTCCGGATCTGACAGCGCATTGCGGATATTTTCATGGACTTTCCCGGAGACGGTGCGCAGCATTTCCCGTTCTTGCGGAGTCACGCCCTGGAGAATCACATCATACATATTCTGCCGGAGGAGGATAATACGCTCAATAATAGAAACCGCCTGGTCTGTCAGCACCAGATGGATGCACCTGCGGTCCTCTTGGTCCGGAATTGTCTGGATTAAGTTCTGCTTGGACAGCCGGTAGATGGATTGGGAAATATGGCCCTTGTTGAACAGGTTCAGGTTACTGATGTCCTTCGGGGTATTATGTTCTCCCGATTTGTGGAGAAAATATAAGATGTCAATGTCAATTTTGCACAAGTCGTAGGAATCCCGCAGGGTCTCAATTTTTCGGTTATAGAGCTTTTGGAACTGCGTTCCCTGCAGAAGGCTCTCAATCATCCAGTCCATTGGCGCCACCTCATAGTTTAAATTTAAACTAAGTATACTGCTTTTTGGGGGGGAATGCAAGAGGGAAAGTGAGTGTGAATAGGAATAGGATAGGATGGGAAAAATATAGTTATCAAGAATGGGAAAAATAGGGCTATCTTAGTTTTATCAGATGGTGAGAGAGGAATGGAGGGAAATCATGAAGACATTTCAGCAGTTGTATTGGGACATATTGAAGCAGGAGACGGGGCAGGGGAGGATATTGGCGGGGGAATATAAGCCGTATCATATGGACTGTTTGCTGCATCCAGAGCGGTTTGCCCCGGTGGTGTTTGCGGAGGACTGTGAGCAGTGCGCGTATGACCAGGCTTGCAGGAACAGCTGTATTTTTGATGCTTTTGAGGAGGATGAAGAGGGGAAGATACGGATTAATAAGGAGAAATGTATTGGGTGCGGGGCCTGTGTGGATGCCTGCAGGTTGGAGAAGCTGGCGGCAAATAAGGATGTGGTTCCGGTTCTGCGGGCAGTGCGAGGATCAGGAAGGGAGGTTTATGCGCTGGTGGCGCCGGCGTTTTTGGGACAGTTTGGGGAAGGGGTCACGACAGGGAAGCTCAGGGCGGCTTTTAAGGCGATGGGGTTCCAGGGGATGATTGAGGTAGCGGTGTTTGCGGATCTGCTGACGCTGAAGGAGGCGCTGGAGTTTGATGCTAATATTAAGGAAGAGCAAGATTTTCAGCTGACGAGCTGCTGCTGCCCGGTGTGGATTGCCATGATCCGCAATGTCTATGGGGAGCTGATGCCACATGTGCCGGGGGCGGTGTCGCCGATGATTGCCGCGGGCAGGGTGGTAAAAAAGCTGCATCCAGAGGCGGTAACAGTGTTTGTGGGGCCATGCATGGCCAAGAAAAAGGAGGCAAGGGAGGCGGATATTGCGGGTGGCATTGACTATGTGCTGACGGTTCAGGAAGGGCAGGATATGTTTGAGGCAGCAGAAATCCATCCACAGCTTCTGGGGGAGGATGAGAAGGAGCATTCCTCCAGGGCAGGGCGTATCTATGCCCGTACCGGCGGGGTCAGCGAGGCAGTGAAGGAAACGGTACAGCAGCTGCATCCGAACCGTCCCATTGAAGTCCGCGCGGAGCAGGCTGATGGGGTTCCCGCTTGCCGTGCGATGATTGAGAAGCTGAAGCAGGGGGAGAGGACGGCGAATTTTTATGAGGGGATGGGCTGCAAGGGCGGCTGCGTCGGCGGGCCGAAGATTATTATTGATCAAGCAAAAGGGGAGGAAAATGTAAACCGCTATGCAAACGAGGCCGAGTACCGCACGCCCCTGGACAACCCCTTTGTCCTGGAGCTTCTGGAGCGGCTGGGGTTCCATACGATTGAGGATTTTTTGGAGAAGAGCGATCTTTTGGTGAGGGAGTTTGCTTGATTAGGAACTGGGTATGAGTTTGTGTACTTAAGTGCTTAAATTTGCGAAAAATCAAATTTATGCATTTGAGTGCATAAATTTATGCAGATTTTCCATTTTCTATACGAATGATGAAAAGTTGTTTTGTTTTTTGTATTGTGATAATTTTCGTGTTGTGAAAAGTAACGTTTGGAGAAAGATATAACATAATATGTTGATACATATAAAGGTTGTTTTTAACAGAAAGTTTTTATGGAAATGCGGCCATTTCGTTGATATAATGTATCTGGATGGATTTTGAGGCAGAAAAATAGTCTGAAGATGGCGGAAGGAGTGTGAAAAGAGATGGCGATGAGAAAAAAGAAACTTCCGATTGGGATTGAAAACTTTGAAGAGATTAGGAAAGAAGACTTTTACTATATCGATAAAACTGGGCTTATTGCGGAATTACTCTATAATTGGGGGGCGGTGAATTTGTTCACCCGTCCCAGAAGATTTGGTAAAACACTTAATATGAGTATGCTGGAACACTTCTTCTCGCTGAATGGGGATAAACGTATTTTTGACGGATTGGAAATATCAAAAGAGGTCGCCCTTATCAAAGAATATATGGGGAAATATCCGGTTATTTCGGTTTCTTTAAAGGGGATTGACGCCCGGAATTATGAATTGGCATTTCAAATGGCAGTCCAGATTTTGAAAAGGGTTCCAGCGAAAGTACAGTACCTTTTGGAGAGCGGCGCCTTAAGTGAGGAAGATAAAGCAGAATACAGGAAGCTTTTGGATGACAATATGTCAGAAGCCGTATTTTGTAATAGCCTGAGAGTATTATCAGAATTGTTGGAAAAGCACCATGGCAGAAAAGTGATTTTACTGGTGGATGAATATGACGTCCCACTGGCAAAAGCCCATGAGAACGGATATTATGATGAGATGGTCTCCTTGATCCGGCGCTTCCTTGGAGGGACATTGAAGACAAATAACAGCCTGAAATTAGCAGTGCTGACCGGATGCCTTCGGATTGCAAAGGAGAGTATCTTTACCGGGCTTAATAACCTGAAGGTGATGACGGTTGCGGATGAGCGTTTTGATGAATATTTTGGTTTTACAGACAAGGAAGTGAAAGGGCTTCTGGAGTATTATGATGTCATGGATCATTATGACGCCATAAAAAAATGGTATGACGGCTATCAGTTTGGGAATGTTGAAGTGTACTGCCCATGGGACGTGCTGAACCATTGTGACAGGATTCGGAGCGATCCCTATGTGCAGCCGGAAAACTACTGGATCAACACAAGCAGCAATGATGCGGTGAGACGGTTTATTGAAAAATCTGCGAATGCTGCGACCAAACGGGAGATTGAACGCCTGTTGGCAGGGGAATCCATTACAAAGGAAATCCGTCAGGAACTCACGTATGCGGAAGTTTACCAGACCATTGACAATATCTGGAGCCTTCTTTTTACCACAGGGTACCTGACCCAGCGAGGGAGGGCGGAAGGCAGGAAGATGAGGCTGGCGATTCCAAATCTGGAAATCAGGGATATTTTTGAGACGCAGATCATGGAATTCTTTCAGGAAAATGTCCGGGAGGACGGGGAGATGCTGAACCGTTTCTGCGATGCCCTGCAGAATGAAGATACAGAGAGCGTTGAAAAAATTTTTATGGAATATTTAAGAAAGACAATCAGTATCCGGGATACGGCTGTGAGGACAGATATGAAAGAAAATTTTTACCATGGAATCCTGCTTGGAATTTTAGGTGTGAAAAACCGATGGAGCATCTCTTCCAACCGGGAAATGGGAGAAGGCTATGCAGATATCCTTGCAGAACCGGACAGTGGGGATATGGGGATTATCATAGAAGTAAAATATGCCCATGACGGGAATCTGGACAGGGCATGTAAAGAGGCATTGAAGCAGATCGAATATACAAAGTATGAGGATGACCTGGAAGACGATGGGGTGGAAAAGGTTCTGAAATATGGGATTGCCTGTTATAAAAAGCGGTGCAGGGTCATGTTGGCAGAAAACAGGTAAAGTAAATATATTTCAAGGCAAGAAATATACTTGACAGAAAATAATAAATCGTGTATTATAATAGTAAATGATTTTAAAAAATAAAATACATAACAGCAAAAGGAGGAAGGGGTTATGAAAAAGATGGCATTAATGGCGGTTTCCCTTATGGTATGCCTGTACCTGGCAGGCTGTGGCAGCCCCGACAGGAACCGGCAGGGCAGGGAACAGCTGACAGCACAGACACAGGCGGCAGATATGGCACTGGCAGCAGACATGAAGCAGGAAAACAGCTGGCAGAAGGATGGGACACAGCTGGCAGCAGAAGATACGGCCGCCTTACAGGAAGAAGCGCAGGATGCCCAGACAGAATGGGATGGGCAGGAAGAAGGCTCGCAGGAAACGGCGGGTCTTGTAACGATAGAGGATTGGAAGGCGTTGCCAGTAGGAGAATATCCTATTACTCCAGACTCCCCAGAATGGAAGACGATGTCATCTAGCGATGCATATGCTGCATGCAACATGCCGAAAGAATATGCAGAATCATTGTCGTCAGATGATTTAAGTAAATATGTGGGGAATTACCCATTTTTGGGAGACATTATGATGTTTAATTCTATTGAGGATGGAATAAATACTTTAAAAGAAAGATCTACTGTTATCAAAGAACTTTTTTCACGCCCAGATTGCAATGCGGCATTATTAAAAGAATATACAGATCTGTCATGTGATTATAAAATTCTGGAGGAACAAAATGATATGTCGTCTTCCGTATACATGGAGCAAATGTTTTTAGAAGCATACTTTGGGATACATTATAGTAATTTATCAGACGAGGAAATAGATACGTTTTTGAAGGAGTATGAAC
>Ga0137306_103110_pt1 | contig 12738 bp, 10 predicted proteins | sample Inofroosms_March_FD_97187 | JGI IMG/M metagenome (GOLD analysis project Ga0137306, IMG submission 97187) | Mouse cecal microbial communities from Vienna, Austria - N-Acetylneuraminic and N-Acetylglucosamine D2O microcosms_March | ecosystem: Host-associated > Mammals > Digestive system > Large... | reverse complement strand
ACAACGACCGCGACACAGGCAAACCGCAGGGCATACGCTTCTCAGACGGCGAATTTACCTTCAACGGTTCGAAAATTGACCGTGCGTTCTCATACGGTCGTCTTGACAAATTCTTTGCCAAGAACGCAGGTATTAGAGAAGCGCAGCCACAGCAACCGACTCCGATTTCAGTCACCGCAAAGGTCAAAGAGTCCCCGATTGCAAATGTAGTCGAGAATGTAATCGAGACCGGATGTCAGGCTATTGGCGGGCTGTTCCAAGTCGGGCCTGGCTATAATCCCGATGAAGCGGAGTTTGAACGCAGAATGAAAAAGAAACCCAAAAAGAAGAAAGGAATATCACAGTAATGGCAGATATGTATTCCATCGTCAAGAAACAAGATGAGAAGATTGACGACATTCTCAAAATCGCGCAAGAGAACAAGGATTTACTTGTGGGGATTGATACCCGGCTGGTAGCAGCACCCGCTCCAGTGCAAACGCCAACGCCCGTATCAACTGCTCCACAAACGATTCAAGTCGAGCTGCCAAGTAATGTGGCCACCAACGAATCTGTAAAGATAACGGTGGAGGCGGCATTGAAGCAGCAGAAAAAGGACATCGCCCAAAAGCTCGACTTCTCGGATTTCTCGAAAAATCTAGCTGATGCTTTTGTAACAATGATCAAGGATGGACTTGACCAGAATGTGAAGAACGCGCTCTATGAAGGAATAAACCGCGAGTTCAGCCGTCAGACCGAGGGCTTGAAGGAAGCGGCGGAAAGACTCCGGGAACGAATGTATAGCATCGTCAATGGTGCTATATGGGCGGCAATCCCTAAATGGATCTATGCCGTTGTTGGAATCATTGTTCTCATCGCTGTTGGTCTCGGTATCTGGTGCTACAATCTAAATCAGGAGAACACCCATCTCCAGAAAGTCGAATGGCTATACCGCTACGAGCGTGTCAGCTATGACGCTGACGGCATCCGCAATATGATGCTTCGCGAAGAGGCGATAATGGCCGGCGACAAGCAGGAACAGGACAGCATCAAGACTATGACAATCCAGCTTGAACGCCGCAAACACGCCGAGCGCACCCACGTCTATTTCCGGCCCTCCGACTCATGGACCCCGGAATCAGGCAATCTCTTTTGGTAATTCACAAACATCAATCTCAAATCACAATGCAATCACTTCAATTTTCAACCCGCAACGCCATCTTGGATATTTACCTTGATGTCAGAGCATATATCGCCGATGTGTTCGGCGGCAACCCCGAAGACGTGTCACTCGACTGGAACGCGGTCGGTGCCTGTATCCACTATTTCGACAACCGCCGAAACATCCAGTTCCGTTTGTGGGAACGTTCCGAAGGCCACCTCGGAATCCCTGACATGACCCTCATCGTCGTCAACATCAGCGTCCGAGGCATCAAGGAAACAGCCCGCTCTGAAATGACCGCCTTCGTCCACTGGCTTCAGCAGACCGCGAAAATCAACGGCTTCATCCACTTCGCCGACGAGAACCACGAACCCCTCACCACCGACCAAGTCCCCGGCTGCCGCATCGCCTGTTGCCGCCTCTGACCCACTCCTGCTAATGTTCCCATAATCCCCTGACCGACACCCCAACAAGATACTCCTCTTGTCGGGGTGTCTTCGTAAAATTTCGTATATAATTCTTGGATTGCATACAATCAGATTGTAACTTTGTTATTACATTATGGCAGATGTTATGACAACGGAGCAGCGTAGCCGCTGTATGGCGGCTATAAAGGGAAAGAATACCAACCCGGAACTGATTGTGCGGAAGTATCTTTTCTCTCGCGGTCTGCGTTTCCGTGTTCAGGTCAGGAAGCTGCCGGGAAATCCTGATATTGTCCTGCCGAAGTACAAGACCGTCATTTTCGTCAACGGATGCTTCTGGCACGGGCATGAGGATTGCAGGTATTTCCGCTTGCCAAAGTCCAATGTCGAGTTCTGGAAAGAGAAGATAGAGCGTAATGTTGCCCGTGATGTCCGTAACGAAGCTGAGCTGAAAGCCCTTGGATGGCGCATTATCCGGGTATGGGAGTGTGAAATCAAGACCGTAGCACAGCGAGAGGAATATCTCAAACACCTTTATGACCGCATTGTCAATCCGACTCAATCATACCTTATGGAGACTGACATAGACAAACCATCAATAGCTGCTGAGCCTGAATCAGAGCAGTCTTACGGCAATAACAACCATTCTTAACCTTGGTGTGTCTGATTTTTGCCCATGTTGTTCATTAACTTTGTCGCTGATAGCTGAAGTCTCGAAGAAAATTCGTAACTTTGCAATCTAAACTGCGCTTGCGCTGACAAAGACCAATCTATGTAAGTAACAACTTATATACATCATATTAATGAACTTCCTTGTGGCCGCAAAAGGGTTTGGTCGCCCGTCAGCTCTACTCGGAAGTTTTTTGCATTTTATCATGACACGACCGAGCTTGAATGTCCTTGACTTGTTCTGTGGATGTGGTGGCCTCTCAAAGGGATTTGAAGAAGCCGGCTACAACATATTGATAGGTATAGACTTCGAGCAAAGTGCCCTAAATACATTTAATCATAATCATAAGACTGCAAGGGGTGTACGTCTGGATTTATCCAAACCTGAATCCTTTGACGAAATTGACACTCTTTTAGCAGGACGTAAACTAGATGTAATAATAGGAGGACCTCCTTGCCAGGGCTTCAGTTTGACAGGACCACGCAAGTTTGATGACGAAAGGAACAAACTATATCTTGCAATGATTGAAACTGTTCGGCGCTACAGGCCAAAAGCGTTTCTTATTGAGAATGTTCCTGGTATGGCAAACCTATATAAGGGTGCTGTCCGCGATGAAATTATTCGTCGCTTTTCCGAAATAGGATATAACGTCACATACAAGATTGTATGTGCCGCAGACTATGGCGTGCCTCAAATTAGAAAGCGCCTTGTTTTTGTAGGTATACATTCTGAAAAAGACAAGTATGTATTCCCCGAGCCGTATTTGTCTGAGAATGACTATATCACATGTGAACAAGCCATAAGTGATTTGCCTTCACTTGAAACTACTCTTGGCGAAGAAATTTCTGTATATGAATGCGAACCCCAAAACAAATTTCAAAGACTTATGCGTTCTTCGTCAACTACGCTTCATAATCATACCGCAATTAACCACAAGCCATTTGTTAAGGAAGTAATTGCTTTGGTCCCCGATGGGGGCAATTATAAAGATTTGCCGCCGGGAGTGGGTGAAAGTAGAGTCTTTCATATGGCTTGGACGCGTCTTAACAGCAAGAAACCTGCTCGAACTGTTGACACTGGTCATCGTAATCTTTTCCATTATAAATGGAACCGATGCCCGACAGTCAGAGAGAGTGCGCGTATTCAAACTTTCCCCGACGACTTTGTTTTCCTCGGCAACAGAGGTCAACAGAACAAACAAGTCGGAAATGCCGTACCTGTACTAATGGCAAAAGCCTTAGCAACTCAACTTCTTAAATATCTGTAATGACAAATCAAACGCTAAATACACTTGATTTATTTGCAGGGTGTGGAGGTCTCACAGAGGGATTTCTTCAGTCTGGTCATTATCACACTGTTGGTGCAGTTGAGTGGGAGAAAGCTCCATATGAAACCATCAAGCACCGGCTGATTACAAAATGGGGACATTCTGAGGCAGAAAACGCAGTAATTCGATTTGATATTCAACGAACAGATGAACTCATCAATGGCTTTGATGATGCAGAATATGGTATCCATCAAGGGTTACAAAGTCTAATTGGAGAACAAAAGATTGACGTGATTATTGGAGGTCCTCCATGTCAGGCATATTCATTGGCCGGACGTATTCGGGATGAGCACGGCATGAAGAACGACTATCGCAATTATCTATTTGAAAGATATATAGAAATAGTCAAATATTTTAAGCCGAAATTCTTTGTGTTTGAAAATGTTGTAGGACTTTTAAGTGCCGCTCCAGATGGCACACCGATTACAGAAAAGATATATTCGGCATTTCGCGAAGCTGGGTATCATGTTACCCCAAATTTCCGAAATGCGCTATTCGATGTAGCAGAATATGGTATCCCGCAACATCGTAAACGTGTTATAATTCTCGGTATCTCCGAAGAAATATTTGGAGATAAATGCGATATCATGCTGAATGATTTTTATAAAATCATATTCCCATCATTGAAAGGAAAGCCTCGAACGGTTAAAGATGCTATTGGCGACTTGCCGCCTATTTACCCATTAGCGGAACCAACAAAAAGAGGCGCCACTAAGATTTCCCACATTCAGCAAGAAGAGCGGTTTTGTATGAACCATACGCCTCGCTTCCATAGTAAGCGTGATATAGGTGTTTTCCGTTTTCTTGCCAATGACATTATGAGCGGAAAGTGCGAATATGTCAGCATTGAGAAACTGAAAGAATTATATACAAAAGTCACAGGGAAACATAGCAATATTCATAAATACTATGTTTTACGAGAAGATGAGCCAAGTAACACCATACCCGCACATCTTTATAAAGATGGTATGAGACATATTCATCCTGACCCTGAACAAGCGCGTTCCATTACCCCTCGGGAGGCTGCTCGACTACAAACTTTCCCAGATGACTTTGAATTTTTTGGTGCGACCATGTCTCAATTCAAAATGATAGGGAATGCTGTCCCAGTTGATTTTGCCGCCATAATTGCAGAAGCTCTATACAAACTTTTCACATCTAATTATAACCATGGCAGAATTTTTCATTAAAAAACTTGGTCGACAGGAAATGGGATCTCCTGTTAGGCGTAGTGACGGCTCTCTAAAATTTAGCCGTGGTCGTTATATGCTAATTTCAAAGGAATTCTACGATTTCTTTCCTCACCTTTCGACCACTGTTTTAAACGACAGTACCGCTCTCCCTTTTTTGACAGACCACTCGGATGAGATTATTTATGCCCAGTATGTCTATCATAATTCAAAACATGTAGACACAGCTCATGTAGAAGGGCAACCACGTGACGAAAGTCGTATTTATCTTAACAGCAAGCTCGACAACGACAAAACCTTGTTCTTGCCAAATGACATTGTTGTTATGATGCGCTGTCGCGATAATGGTATCCCTTTTTATGTTCTGCATATCTTCGATGCGCTATCACCCTATTATTCTTTTTGGAATGCCAAACTTAATGGCAAGACCTATGCTGTATGGGAGGGCGATGAAGCTCCAACATTCGACAGACAATTCACTTTGCCAAACAAGTCTGCAAATATAATTGGAGATAAGAAAGTTGAGGAAGCCATCGAAAAGCAACAGCAGCAAGCACTTGATTCAATGAATCCTGCAAATGACATGGCTCAGGCCATGGGAGCAGACCTTTTCAATGCCCGTACTTTCCACGATTTTGTCATGAATGCGTACGGTGGCAAATGCGCGGTCACTAAGCGTGTCATTTCATGCAACGGGTTTGACAATCTTGAAGCGGCGCACATTATGCCTCAAGCCCACAACGGGTCATTCCTCCCATGCAATGGTATCGCCATGAGCCGGGATATGCACTGCGTTTTTGACAAGGGGTTCTTCACAATTGAAGATGATTATACGATTATAATCCACCCCGATGTTTTACGGACGGATTCATATATCAACGAATACAATGGGGCAAAAATCACCATTCCTCAAATTGAGTATTTCCGACCTCATCCACAATTCCTCCGCCACCATCGAGATAATGTATTCGGCACATTCCGTCAAATAAGGAGTAATTGGATTCAATAATATGGATGCAGGCAAAAGATTAATTGATGACATATACAATGGTTCAAGACAACTTGTCATCCCATTTTTTCAAAGAGCTTATGTCTGGGAAGAAGAGCTTTGGCTACGCTTCCTTGACAGCATGGAACTGGTTTCCAAGACCGGCAAGGAGTACTTCCTTGGCTCGGTTATCATGAAACAGCTCAGTACTTCATCATCTGGTGCTGTCGGAGACATACGTACCGTCATAGACGGACAACAGAGACTTACCACCCTCGCACTGTTCCTGAAAGTACTTTGTTTCAGATCTGATGAAAGGGAGTTCTTCAAAAGTAAATTCTTCCCTCGTAAAAGAATTGCTCTTGTTCACAATATGTACGACAAGGAGGTATTTGAGGAGATTATTTTACAGGAAGAACTGTCATCTATCGATGCCAATACAAAGCTTGCACGGGCATATGATTTCTTCCTACAAAGAGTTACCCCAGAAAAATTCAATCTCGACAACATTCTGGCACATGTGACATTCGTTGGCATCGACCTCCATGGGGAAGACGATGAACAAGTCATATTTGACACCATCAACTCGATTGGTGTGATGTTGACCACTGCCGAGCTTTTAAAAAATCACCTTTTCTCGGAAGATACTAAGGAAATCTATCTGTCAAAATGGAAGCCTACATTCGAGGCCGATAACGATGTCGTTTCATACTGGTCTTCCGGCCCCACATCAGGAAAGTATGTCAGAGAAAATCTTGATATGCTTTTATACACCTATCTGCATATCAAGATAAACGACCCTGTTTATGGCTTGACTTCCGTTCAGAAAGGCCGATTCAGGACTGCTGTCGATTTGTTCAGTCAGTACAAGGAGTTTATGGCTCTTACTCAGATTGACCGCGAACAGCTTATTGACGAGTTGGTTGCGTATGCAAAAATTTACAAAGACAACATCTCGTCGAACATTATAGAGGAAGAGGTCGAGAATAAATACAGTCTGGAGAGAATTAACCTGATTATGTTTGGTCTTGATACATCCACTATGATTCCGTATATCCTATATCTTATAAGGAATCAGCCGGATGTCGATGAGAGAAACCGGATTGCAAAAATCCTTGAATCGTACGTAATGCGTCGATTCATTTGCCGTGCCTCAAACGACAATTACAGTGACTTGTTCGCATTCTCGCTTTTGACCCCACAGTTTCTTACCGCCGATAATCTCAAGGAATACTTAAGGTCCAAAGAATCTGATTCTTCTTTGCGAATGCCGGATGATATCGAACTTGTTTACGCATTTGAAAAAAATATACTTAACGATTCAAGGGCGAAGGGTGTGCTTTACATGCTTGAATCGCTCATTCGAAGTAGTAAACACTCGACTTCTTTGCGGTCGCTAAAATCATATACGCTAGAACATCTAATGCCCAAGAAGTGGAAGGCGCAGGAATGGCCTTTTGTAGGCGATCCGGAAATAGAGAAGCGTAACATAGCATTGAAAACTCTTGGTAATCTTGCAATAATACCTCAGAGCCTTAATTCTTCGGTCAAGAATAGCAGTTGGCAAGTTAAATTGCATGGCAACGGCAAGAAGAAAGGTCTTTTGGAATATGCCACTGGACTTGAAACCATGAAGATTCCGCTATCATCTGAAAACTGGAACGAGACTACAATCAGAGATAGATCGCATTGGCTGTCTGACCATGCCCGTGTTGTATGGAATTTTGAAGATGTACCTTATGAGGAATCATTTGCAGATTCGGTTGTATCAGAATCAAATCCAAACTCTTCCAGACAGATATCTGCACATATAGAAAAGCCGAAACGGACAAATAATCATGACCGCACGAAGTATTCTTTTGACGGCATTAACTTTTACAATAAAAACGAGTTTGTCTTTCGTCTGATCAAAGAATACATGACTCTGCATCCGGATACTACATATAAGAAGATACGTTCATTGTTTCCAATATCCATTATGGATAATGGCGGAAGTCCGTTATCTGGCATCGTCGCGTCGATGTCCGACATAATGATTGACGTTCAAAAGGGAATGTATCGGGAGGCTCTAATCAATAAGTATTACAAGGTTGACAATTCTGAAAGACGATTCACCACTGCTGATGGGATCACGGCTTTCGTTAACACACAGTGGGGCAAGAATACCTTGGAAAGATTCATTGTATATGCGGAACAAATTGGTTTTAATATCTCAAGTCAATCTGTTAAACTATAATCACATCCTCAAAGCGACTAGTCAATGTATCTATCTTCCTTATATATACATAATTTTAGAGGGATCAAAGACCTTAGGCTTAATTTTGATGAAAAGTTAAATGTCCTAATAGGTCCAAACGGAAAGTGTAAAACAGCAGTGATTGATGCTATTAGATTATTTTATAGTCGAGGCACTCAACAGCCACTTGCTATATCAGTTGACGACTTCTATCAAGCTGCAATTTATGACGAATCGCATTGTTACCAGTCGCATGAAGTATCTAGAAATATAACTATAGAATATAATTTTTTTGGTCTTACTAAGGAACAGGAGGGTTTATTTTATCAATACCTTGTCCCTGAAGATGAGCGATTGTTTGCCCGTGTAACTTTATTATATACTCTTGACGCAAATAATCGTATCAAATATGACTACTTTACAGGTAAAGAATATGGGCAGAAGGCAGATCCTGAAACTTTAGCTTACTTCGTTTCGTACTATTTAGGAGCTTTACGAGATTCAACCAAAGACTTACTCTCTCCTTGGGATAACCGTTTAAGTGCTGTCATTACTCGAAAAATAAGACGAGAGCAAACCGAGGATAGTTATCTGAACATTATTAAAGATGCCAATGACAGGTTGTTGGCACTAGATGAGGTAAATGGAACAAAGGCACTAGTAAATAATACTTTAGGGAGAATTGATAATCGATTCAACCTTGGTTTACGGATTGAAGAACGAAAAATTGAACGTATTGTCAATTTAATTAAGCCATTTCTTCCACATGAAGACGGATTGTCTGGCTTTCAACTTAGCCAAAATAGCCTAGGATTTAATAACGTTTTATACATTGCAACCGTTTTATGTGATCTTGAAGAGTGTCATAAAGAAGAAGAGCATTCACATTACGTCTTATTAATAGAGGAACCGGAAGCACACCTCCATCCGCAACTACAAGTCAACCTATATAATTTTCTTATTAAGGCCGATGATAATAAGAATTGTCAAATTTTTATTACTTCGCACTCTCCGACGCTTACCTCTAAAGTTCCTTTCAATAATTTGATCGTAATAAACGAACATGCAATAAAAGTGTCTGATATTTTCAAATACCATAAGGCGAATCTTAGCCTTTCTGGTTTGAAAAAAGATGATATCGAGAAATATGAACGAATGCTTCATCGATATTTAGATGTAACACGCTCTCAACTATTTTTCTCAAATGGTTGTATGCTCGTTGAAGGAATATCGGAAGCTCTTCTGATGGAATGTTTCGCCAACCATATTGGAAAATCTCTTACAAGAAGACAAATCGAGATTCTTAATCTTGAGGGAACTGCTTTTACCCAGTTCTTACTGCTATTTATGGCGAACAATGAAAAATTCAGACTTCCTTTCCAAATTGCTATAGTAACTGACGGGGATCAGTTTACAGATTCGAAAAAAAAGGAGTTTTCATTAGATTCTATCTTAACTGGAACTTCGCTAAATACTTTGCGCGATGGTATTTTGAATGCATGTGAATGTACACGTGTTTCAAATTTACGTGCCCTCAAAAAAAATGATTCAATTGAGATCTTTACGGCACAAAAGACATTAGAGTATCAAATCTGCAAGGCAAATGTTTATTCTACAATAAGAGAGACGCGTTCAAAATGGTTCTATAAATTTTTAGAACGTGTAGTTCCAGATAAGATGCAAAAAATAGCTTTATTCCTTGATCAAAAAGAACAGGACCATATTCTTTCAGGTACAGAAAAGATGGATGTTGCCTTAATACTTTGGAAAGCTTGTCCTTCCAAGTCAGAATTTGCTCAGGAATTGGCATCTTCTCTTGAATGTGAAAACAGCCAAGAGTTCAATATTCCCGAATATATAAAATCTGCCATTACCCTATTCGAGAATACAATATGAACTATGATTTGACACCAGAAAGAAGAGATTATATCAATGCCCGTGGATATACTCTACTAACAGCTTGCCCTGGTAGTGGAAAAACAACCAGCATTGCTTATAAATTGGGAGAACTGGCAGTGCATTCTAATGATAATGTTCTCTGCTTATCGTTTACAAATAATGCGGTTAACGAATTGGATGAGGCATACAACCTCTTGTATGGTATAAAACTATCATATCCACATAAAATTTTGACGATTGATAGTTTCTTGAGTCAATACATTGTGTTGCCTTTTTGGTATCTTATCAAAGGATTAACAAAAAGGCCTTCAATTATGGACGACACACACAACAGCCCATTATACGAATGTAGCTATATTGATAAAGGAGAACGTAAATCAAGGTTCTACACAAAATTATCAAATAATGGTTATAAATACTACGTCTCTCACAAAGACAGTGATTTTTCAAGAGATGTTAAAGGAGATTTGTTGTGCGATAATCGCATTATTACCTCCATGGAAGGTCTCGAAGTCGCCCGTCATATATTACAACGTCGGCTTAATCTTGGCATATTAACATCTGGCGATATTGAGTATTACGCATACAACATTATAAATAATTATCCTCAAATAACTCAAGCTCTTGCTCATAGATTCTCATATATAATAATGGATGAGGCCCAAGATATGTCATCTATCCAATATGAAATAATAAAACTACTCATAGCAGGAGGCCTTCGAAATGTAGAATTCGTAGGGGACTTAAGACAAAGCATTTATAGTTGGAGAAATGCAAATCCCGATATTTTCAAATCCTTGTTGAAGGATGAAAAATGGACAAAGCTAAATTTTGTTCACAATAGGAGAAGCGTTCAACAGATAATAGATCAATACAATTTAATTAAAAGTGCCACAGATGCGAATACCATATCACATAAGGTATCATCTATGAATATTCCCATTCATGTATATCATTTTGAAGAAAATCAAAATGATATAGTGATAGACTTATTTTTTCAAAAGTGTAAAGACCACTCCTTAAGCAAAAGACAGGTAATTTGCAGAGGGAAAACACAACTAAAAGAATTGCTCGGATTACAAGATACCAATGATTGTTGGAAATCAAAAATACCTCATTTACTAATTACCGCAGTCAATCATTTTAACTTGGGGCAAGTTAATGAGTCTGTTAAACTTATGAAAAAGGTATGGTCATTAGTAAAAGATGAACAAAATGGAGAGGATTTTGCAAATAGAGCCTTATTGATAGATTCTTCTTTTGCAGATGTCTCAAAACTAATTGCTCTATTACGTGACATTCCTTCTTTAGAATTATCTATTTCGGAATGGCAAGCACAGACTGAGAGATTATTGGAAAGATTCTGTAATTTACAAGATGGACTAGTAAATTTCAAGTTCAAACGTAGAATGAACGGGTATAAAATGTCAGACATTTCCAAAATGAGAGTAATTGACTATTTCCATAACACAATTCGAAGGAACCCATCCGAATTCAGTACAGTACACGGTATAAAGGGTTTAACCTTTGATGCTTGCTTGGTCTTTCTTAACAAGAATCATTCGGAAACATTATCTTTGGAATTATTTGCACAATGTGCAGAACTAAAAGAAAGGCATCGGCTTCTCTATGTAGCATGCTCCCGTCCTCGTCAGTTTTTGGCTTTCGCAATACCTAAAAGTGTAAGAAAAGAACTTATCTGCAAGTATATTCTGCCCAATTTTACATACATTGATATAACTAATGGCGAAAAAATTTGAGATACGAAATAGCACTGCGGAGTTCCTGATCTTTCAGATTGAGGGAAAGGAGGACGGTGTGCAGGTTGTGTACCATAAGGAATCTGTGTGGTGTACACAGAAGGCTATGGCGCAGCTGTTTGACTGCTCTTCAGACAACATAGGACTGCATCTGAAGAATATATATGAGACCGGGGAATTGTCTCAGGAGGCAACTACCGAGAATTTCTCGGTAGTTCAAACCGAGGGTGAGCGTCAGGTCAATCGCAAGCTGAAATTCTATAATCTTGATGCTATTATTAGTGTCGGTTATCGGGTGAACAGTACCCGGGCCACGCAGTTCCGTCAGTGGTGTACGTTTGTTTTGCGTCAGTTTGCCATCCGTGGATATGTGATTGACAAGAAACGGATGGAAAACGGGTCGTTTATAGGAGAGGATTATTTCGAACACCTGTTGGCTGAGATACGGGAGATTCGCCTCAGTGAGCGGCGTTTCTATCAGAAGCTGACCGACATTTATGCTACGGCCATCGACTACAACCGCGATGCGCCAACCACCCGACTTTTCTTCAAGAAAGTTCAGAACAAGATGCACTACGCTGTTCATGGTCATACAGCCGCCGAGCTTATCGTGGAACGCGCCAACGCCGAGAAAGAACACATGGGACTGACAACATGGGAAAACGCGCCGCATGGGAAGATTGTAAAGCCTGACGTAAGTATTGCCAAGAACTATCTCAAAGAGGTGGAACTTGCCGACATGGGGCGACTGGTCAATGCCGTGCTTGATATGGCAGAGCGTATGGCTCAACGTCATATTCCCATGACAATGGAGGACTGGGCGAAACGAATCGACATAATTCTTGAAGCGTCAGGCGATGCCGTTCTGACCGATGCCGGCAAAATCACCGCAGAGTTTGCCAAGAACTTTGCAGAATCAGAGTTTGAGAAATACCGCATAATCCAAGACAAACTCTTTCAGTCGGACTTCGACCGCTTCAACGACGACAATTTACTTCCATTGGACATAGAATGACAATCCCATGACATACGAAGAGAAATATCAGGAACTTGTGAAGTTGTCTCACTGCGATAATCCCAAGATAAAAGAACAGGCTGATGC
>Ga0137306_103109_pt1 | contig 12738 bp, 11 predicted proteins | sample Inofroosms_March_FD_97187 | JGI IMG/M metagenome (GOLD analysis project Ga0137306, IMG submission 97187) | Mouse cecal microbial communities from Vienna, Austria - N-Acetylneuraminic and N-Acetylglucosamine D2O microcosms_March | ecosystem: Host-associated > Mammals > Digestive system > Large... | reverse complement strand
CAGTTCCGGCACATCATTGGAAGCCACCCGGGAAGAGAAGCTGACAGACCCCGTGGTCGTGGTCTGTGAAATGCGGATACCCGGATTCTTGCTCATAAAATCTGCCAAAATTTCATCAAACAGATCCACATCCTCCCTTTTCTGTGACAAAAACTCGATCTCCACGCTCCCGGCAGAAGAAGCGCTGTCTCCGGCAGCTGTCCCGCCGTTTCCTGTTGCCGGCGCAGACGTCGCCGCCTCCTGAGTATCGCCGCTTTTCCCGCAGGCCGTCAGACTTCCCAATACTGTAGCCACAGCCAAACCGGCTGCCAACCATCTTTTCTTCATAGCAATCTCCCTCTCTCTTTTTCAAATACAGGCCTGTTTATTTGTATCTTGATTATAATCAATGAGTTTGGCAAATTGAATATCTTGATTCGTTTTTTCTTGCCATTTTTAAGGATTATTATATAATATAACTATTAATTCCTTACCGAGGAGAACTTCATGAATAAAAACGGCAATTCCATCAAAGCCCGGCTATACCTGATTGCTCTGCTGCAGTGTGGTCTCATCGTGATCTTCTGGCTGTACCTGACCATATCAGAGGCCATGATGCTATTGGGCAATACCTCTTCCCAGGCCTATCAAAACGGAGAAAAGGTCCTGACACAGTTGGAGAACGATCTGGCCGTCCTGTCACGAGTCACATTATTCCCCACCAACCAGTCTCTGTTTGCCAACGACGATACCCTCTGTTCCGTGCTCCGCAAAGGCTCCATTCTGGAAAATCATACCTTCGGATTCGCCTTTTACAACCAGGCCCAGACTCAGCTGAACTACTCGCCTGTGGATTTCGTCGCCATCTATGACCTGGAAGGCAACGGAGTCTATCTGACCGCAAAAGATGCCGTTCATCACAGTTGTACCATCCGTCAGAACGCAGACTGGTATGACAGCATGTTTACAAAACCACTGGGGGCCGTTTCGATTTTAAAACCCGATGAATTTGTCAGCTCAGGCATCGCCGAAAAGGATGGCATCAGCATCTGTGTCGCGCGCAATCTGGCGGACCCTTATCATTACCGGACCATCGGACTATGCCTGGCAGGCAGAGACGTGACAAACATCATTCAGGGCATGTCTTTCGAACACGGTCTTCCCGCTCAGGAGTATGCCGTCTACTATGACGGAAAACTGCTTCTCACCAATATGGATGACCCTTCCATGCCGGCTTATCACGAGGAACCGGAAGGACACATCCGTCTGGATATCCAGAAACCGGGAGTTGAACACAGCATCTTTCATGGAAGCAGCACCGCGATTGTCATCCGGACCCCCTTTTCCTCCATATTTCGTCAGCTGATACCGGCCCGTATTCTGCTGATCGCGGCCTGGGCCGGAATCCTGGCTTTGATTTCTCTGACCATGTTTTGGGTGATCCGCAATATCCAGACACCTCTAAAGACCCTGGTTGCAACCTGCAACGCATTTGAAACGAATTATGTACCGTCTCTCCCTCCCTTGCCTCTTCCCCTTGAATTGAATGAAGTATTTCTGTCCTTTAACCATATGTCTGACAGAATCAATACTCTGATCCACGAGGGACTGATGAAGGATCTGGAAAAGCAGGAGACGGAGCTGCAGCTTTTGAGAACCCAGATCAATCCTCATTATCTCTATAACACATTAGAGGTCATGCACCTGGCTGCCTATAAAAACAAGGATTTTCATGTGGCCGAGATGGCCGAACTTCTGGGAAAAAATCTCCAGTACGGCCTTCGGGGTACGACGAAAGAAGTGACACTCAGAGAAGAATTAGAACAGCTGGATGTCTATCTGTCCATCCTTTCCCATCAGTATAGGGACCGGATTTCTTTTAATAAGGCTTTGGACAAGGAGCTGCTGGACTGCCGCACCATAAAGCTGCTCTTTCAGCCCATGGTGGAAAACTCGATCCTCCATGGGCTTGGCGATACCAGACAGCATATGGTGATCGATATCCTGGGTTACAGAAAAGATTCCCGGATGATTCTGTGTGTATCAGACAACGGATGCGGCATGCCGCCCGAAGAGCTTAAAAAGGTACAGCAGGAACTTTTGAACCCTGCCAGTCAGGCCATCGGTATCCGCAATGTCTCGCGGAGGATCCAGCTGACCTACGGGCCCGAATACGGATTGTCCATTGACAGCATACAGGGCCAGGGAAGCACGGTGATTGTCACGCTGCCCTGTCTGCATTTTGACACCTGCCAAAGCCAGGAGAAAGGGGATATGGAACATGTATCAGATCTTATTGATTGATGACGACGAAACCATACTGGATGGCCTCCGGGCTGTCCTGGAACATCATTTTCCCGATGAATTCCTGTGCGCCACGGCTGCTGACGGAGAAGATGCCGTCAAATGGATGCAGAAGGAGTATTATCATCTGATCATCTCCGACAACAAGATGCCCAGGCTTGACGGTCTCTCTCTGCTCAGAATTCTGAAAAAATATGAAATCAGCAGCTGTGTCATCATCTTAAGCGGCTTCGATGATTATTCCTACATCCGGAACGCATTGAAGACCGGAGCCTATGATTACCTTTTAAAGCCGGTCAACATCAGACAATTGGTCGATATGATCCGGCTTCTGATCCCTGGTTTAAAGCATAACACACCGTCTTATCTTCCTGCGGGTTTCCGGATCGGAGACGAAGAGGAAAAGGAGCAAACCGAATATTTTGACCTTCCTCTGTCCGAAAGTCCCAAGACGGAAGAAAACTTAAAAAGGGAACTGGAGCAGCTTCGCCAGTCCCTCTGTGATATGGACCGCTCCTCCTGCGCGGACATAATCGATCTGATATTCTCAGACCTTTCCGGAAAAACTCTGGCCCGTGAAAAATTCCAGGAAGATCTGATGTCTTTTGTGTACTCTCTGATGGAACACAACAGCAGCATGATTCAAATTATCGTAGAGCACAAACTTACCAGGTATGATATCTCCAATCATATTAAAAATATCCCTTGCGTCAGCCAGCTGAAGGAACTTTTCCGGGAAGATATTCTTTTATATAGTGATAAACTTACCGCGATACAGAATGAGAGAAACCATCACATGGTCCGAAAGGCAAAGGACTATATCAAGGCCCATGTCTCCGATCCTCTGACCGTGACGGATATCTCTGCACAGTTTCGGCTCTCTCCCTACTATTTCAGCACGCTGTTTAAAAATCTCACCGGCATGTGTATTCGGGATTACATCGTTCAGGAACGCATCGAAAAGGCAAAGGTGCTTCTTAAAAATCCCAATAAAAAGATCCAGGATATCGCTCTGGAAAGCGGTTATCAGGATGCCGCGCACTTTAACCGGGCTTTTAAGAAGATCACCGGACTGTCGCCGTCCAAGTTCCGGACTTTTGATCAGAGCAGGAATGGGGGATGATGGTTTAAATCCTGTATCTTTTTCCATCAGAAGCAGTTGCCGAGGATTCCTCGGTAACTGCTTCTGCACTTCTATCAACAATTCTCAATTATCTTCTGCACTGCATAGGGCCTTGCATACTTAGGATCCTATCTTACCATCTCTTCTTCCCATCAATACTCTGCGAATTTCTTCAAACCGATGTATCTGCTCAACCTCATAATCTCTACAAATTTTCCAGAAAAATTATCATATGAAAACTCGATACTCTATACAATGATAAATTTTTATCTCAGCCCGGCAAACTATCCCTCACACACAGCGCCCCCCACCCCAGCTGGGGATTCGGCCACACCCCATACCCTGGCAGCTTCCTGGCCCCCCGCATGAGATACGCCTTCACCTTCTCCCCATACAAAAAAGGATCCCTCCCATCCACGATGCCCCACTGCATGAGCAGGGCCGCGCTTCCGGTGACAAAGGGGGCGGCAAAAGAGGTTCCGGTCACCGCCTCATAGCCGCCTCCGTTTTTGGCCGTCATAATATTCACCCCAGGGGCGACAAGATCCGGCTTTACCTGGTTGGTCACCCTGGTAAAGCCCCGGCCCGAAAAATCCGCATAGGTCTGGTAGCTGCTGTCGTAAGCCCCCACAGTCAGGGCCATGGAGGCTGTGGAGGGGATAGTCAGGGTGGTATCCGGCGTGGATCTCAGAAAATAGGTAGATTTGTTCAGAATAGTGGACGACGGCAGCCAGAAATCATAATTCCCCTGAACGATGTTTCGCGGGGTCAGATGAAACACCCAGATTCCGCTCTGCAGGTAATCCCGGTGCAGAGGCATGAAGTCAAAATAGATCTCCTGCGCCTTGCTGTAAGGACCCGGTTCCCCGTAGTACAGAAGGATCCGTGTGCTCTCATAGTCCAGGGTCTGGGGCCCGATCACGGGCGGCAGCGGTCCTAAGATCCTGCCGGATGGCGTCACCAGCGTGATGGCGAAATCGTCCACATAATGTTTCCACAGCTGAACCGTAATCCCGCTCTCATAGGGCGCGACGGACAGTTCCACATTCACCGCCTCCCCCATGGAAAGTGCCCCGGAGATATGACCGCCAAACCCGGCCTCGTTACCGGAACCGATGATGATGACATTTCGCCCGTAATTGGAGATTCCGTCGATGTAGGTCTCCAAAAGACTGGTGCCGTCGTGGGAACCGTAGGTGTTGCCGATGCTCACATTGACTGCTACCGGCATCTTAAGGTCCACCGCCCGCCGCACCACGTAGTCCAGCGCCCGCATAAGCTCTGTGGTCCTGGGAAATCCCAGAGGGTCCGGCACTCCCAGCTTTACCACCAGAAGACCGGCTTCAAACGCCACTCCCCGGTAGAGGCCTTTGCTCTCCCGCCCGTTTCCCGCCGCGATGCCTGCCACCGCCGTCCCATGGCCGCTGCCATCCACGCTGGGCACTACCGTTCTCCCCTCCCTGCGGCTGCCTTTTTTCAGCGCCTCGTTGATTTCCGTCTCTGTAAAGACCTTTCCCAGAGTCTGATCCCACAGTTCCAGGATCCTGGTGGTTCCGTCTTCCCTGCGGAAATCTTCGTGAAAATAGTCGATGCCCGAGTCGATCACCGCCACCAGGCACTCTTTTCCCGTCAGATAGGGAAGATAACTGCTGTTTTCCACCTGAACATAAGTAATACAAGAGGCTGCCTTTGCCTGTGACAGGGCAAAGTACAGCCTCTTTGGTTTTTCTATATATTCTACCTGGGGCAGGGCGCTGAGTTCCTCCAGCTTCGACCGGGGAACCGTCAGGATGGAATACTGATTCAGCAGTTCCTCCTGTCTCACTCCCATCTCTTCCAGACCCTCCAGCGGGCGGGAGTGCCTGACGATAACCTCCCATGTCTCTTCCTCCGGGTCGTACCCCACAGCCAGAGTCTCCGAGCGCTCCAGCTCCTCCGGCGTGGCTCCCAGAGCCAGATTCAGCACATTTTCCAGTTTCTGATCCTGCATATTCTCATCCCTCTCCCTTCCGGAATCCTGTTCCCGGGCCCTGTGCCGGGTCTTTCTGCCGCGGCAGCCGCGGCCGGAAACCGGGCATTTCCGGCTTTCCTTTTCTGGCATCATATATGCCTTTATGAAGATGAGTATGCTCTTTTTCCTGTCCCTATTTCAGGAATCCGTTGACGATCTGGGCTTCGGCCTCTTCTTCCGTAAGCCCCAGTGTCATCAGCTTGATGATCTGCTCCCCGGCGATCTTGCCGATAGCCGCCTCGTGGATCAGGGCCGCGTCCGTGTTGTTGGCCGTGATCTTTGGGATGGCGCTGATCTTCGCCCGGTCCATGATAATGGCATCACATTCGGAGTGGCCTGCACATCTGGCATTGCCGTTGATCTCCGCATTGAAGATCTGGACGGAATCCTCCTTGGCCACGGAGCGGGATATCACATTGGCGCTGGAATCCTCTCCGTTTAAATTGACCACAAAGCTGCTCTCCGCAAACTGAGTCCCGTGGGTGAGAAGACGCTCACGGATGATCAGCTTGGCGCCTGCGGCCAGATCCGCCTTTGTCATCCTTCTGGTGGAGTCCACTCCTTTGATCTGTACCATCTCCATTTCCATATAGCTGTTTTCTTCCATGGTCACTTCTGTTCCCGGGTTCATGATCCGCTGTCCCCTGCCGTCTCCGGACCCGTAGTGCTTCTCCACATATTTTACCCTGGCATTCTTTCCCAGGAAGAACCGGTGGAGACCGTCGTGTTTGGAATCCTGATCTCCTCCGTTGTGGATACCGCAGCCGGCCACGATGACCACATCGGAGTCGTCGCCGATATAAAAGTCATTGTACACCATCTCGGTCAGGCCGCTCTGGCTTAAGACCACGGGGATATGGACGCTCTCATGCCTGGTCCCCGGTTTGATATGGATGTCGATGCCTTCTCCTTCTTCCTTGGAGACGATCTCGATATTGGCCGAATTGACCCTGCCTGCCATCTGTCCGTTGGCACGGATATTATAGGCCCCTGCGGGCACCTCATGAAGGTCTGCCACTTCCTCCAGGAGTCTCATCTGTATAGAATCCACATTCATGATATCTGCCATATCAGTTACCTCCTCTATAGAACCTGCTGCAGGCGTCCACTGCGGAAGCAGTCCCCAGAAGTCCTGGAAGGATCTCCTCTTTGGGTCCCTGGGCCGTGATCTGTCCGTCTGCTATGACCACGATCTCATCTGCGATATTCAGGATCCGCTCCTGATGGGAAATGATCAGAATAGAGCCGTTGGTCTTATCTCTCATGCGCTCAAACACGGTGATCAGATTCTGAAAGCTCCAGAGATCGATACCTGCCTCCGGCTCGTCAAATACGGAAAGCTTGGTGCCTCTTGCCAGCACCGTGGCGATCTCGATCCTCTTTAGCTCTCCTCCTGACAGGCTGCCGTTGACCTCTCTGTTAATATAATCTTTGGCGCACAGCCCTACTTCCGACAGATAGACGCAGGCATCCGCCGCTGTCAGCTTCTTTTTGGCTGCCAGACGGATCAGATCCAGGACCTGGACTCCTTTAAACCGGACGGGCTGCTGAAAAGCGTAGCTGATGCCCAGATTAGCCCTTTCCGTAATATTTTTTTCCGTAATATCTTCGCCATCCAGGATGATGGCTCCGCCTGACGGTTTCTCGATGCCTGCGATCAGTCTGGCCAGAGTGGATTTTCCTCCGCCGTTAGGGCCTGTGATCACTACAAATTTATGATCTCCGACGGTCAGGCTTATATTGTGGATGATCTCTTTTTCCTTCCTGTCCTCCTGTACGCCGAATGACAAATTCTCTAATGTAAGCATATGAATCTCCTTCTATGGTTTTCGTCTTCCATTACCATATCATGTCAGACTAAGGCTCATTATATAACAGATTCCTTTTCTTTGCCAGTAGGTCTCTTAATTTTCTCCGTAATTTATGAAGCTTTCCTTACTTCCCTTGTATCGTGTATCCATTTATGGTACGCTGAGATTGTCAATTCAACTGTCCCTCACAGACTGACGGGACGGGTAACCGGCAGCACGGCAAACCGGACAAATGCTGCCTTCACGCAATGAATTGGGAGGAGGATATTTATGAAAAACAGGTACACATTGACATCCGCGGCATTTCTTCTGGCATTATCGGTGATCCTGGGAGGCTGCGGAGGCAGCGGAGGTGGCAGCAAAAATTTCGCTGCCGAGACCACGGCGGCAAGCTATGAAGTTGCCGGAGGCGCCGCCTATGACATGGCTGTTCCTGCCATGGCTTCCGAAGACGGATATTGGATGGAAGAAAAAGGCTATGAGTATGAGACGGAGGCAGCGGCCATGTCCCCGGATTCCGGCGGTCTGTCCGACAGTTCTTCCATGAATCCCGTCAATCCCTCAGGCCGCAAACTGATCCGCAACGTCTCCATGTTTGTGGAGACCGACTCTTTTGACCGGCTGGTCGACCAGATCCGGCAGAAGACCGCGGAGCTGTCAGGATACATGGAGCAGTCTGACATCTCCGGAAACCGTGCCTCCTACAGCAGCCGCTCCGCCTGGATGATCATCCGGATCCCCAGCAGCAAGCTGGACCAGTTTATCAGCCTGGTGGAAGAAAACGGCAATGTGGCTCACAAATCCGAGTCTGTTCAGGATGTGACCCTGCAGTACAGCGATCTGGAAAGCCGCAAGAAAACTCTCACCGTGGAGCAGGACCGCATCTGGGCTCTGCTGGAAAAAGCGGACACTCTGGAGGCCGTCATCGCCCTGGAAGAACGGCTGTCAGAGATCCGCTACGAACTGGAGTCCATGGAATCCCGCCTGAAGCTTTATGACAATCAGGTGGAGTACAGCACGGTCTCCGTCGATATCAACGAAGTGCTTCCTGTCAACTTCACCCCCACTGCCCCTGAAACCGTAGGCCAGCGGATCCACAAAGGATTCTCCCGAAACATCAAAAATGTGAAGGAATTTTTCATCAATCTTTTTGTGGGATTGATAGTGCTTATTCCCGTATGGCTGCCTTTGGGAGCAATCGTTTTAATCATCCTTGGGACTGTGAGATTTTTTGCCCGGAAACGTCTGAAAAGATATGGGGTCTCTTTCCCATCACAGACCGGCCAGTCCTCTGAAGAAGCCGTAGCGGACATGAAACAGGAAGATGAGTGATGTAAACCATAGAAAAAAAGACCGGACATCTCTGTCTGGTCTTTTCCTATGCAGAAGATGGGAGTCGAACCCACAAGGTATTACTACCACACGGACCTGAACCGTGCGCGTCTGCCAATTCCGCCACTTCTGCACGAACAAGTAAGAGTATACATGGATTTTTTCCGTTTGTCAATAAGATTTTTGATTTTTCAATATCTCTTTTTCAATATCTCATTGCATTTTCCTGCTGCTGTCTTATAATAACCTTATATCAACTTACAAGGAGGACTGCCATGATATTTACTGAACTTCATTTCCACACGGCGGAGAGCAGCAGCTGCGGCAAGGTTCCTGTCAAGCAGGGACTGGCCATGTACCGCGAAGCCGGCTATGGAGCCGTGGTCGTTACGGATCATTTCAGTCGGAGCGTCTGCGGGATGCCGGGACAGCGCGGCTGGGATGAGGTCGTGGAAGGGTTTCTCGTCGGCTACCGGACTGCCAGGGCCGAAGGAGAACAGCTGGGTATCCGCATCTATCTGGGCATGGAACTGCGTTTCCCCCATGATGACAATGATTTTCTGGTCTATGGCCTTGATGAGGAATACATTTTCTCCCACCCATGGCTCTATGAAAGCGATCTGGCTTCTGTCCATGAGCAGTTTTCCCGTGAATCCATAGCCATTTTCCAGGCCCATCCCTTCCGCAGCGTCTGTACTCCCGCAGACCCAAAGCTGATCGACGGGGTGGAGATCTTTAACGGAAACCAGCGCCAGATCTCTCACAACGCCCAGGCCATGGCCTGGGCAGAGAAATGGGGACTTCCCGGCATCAGTGCCTCCGACTTCCATCGTCCGGAAGATCTGACCGGAATCGGAGTCCGCCTGGAGACTCTTCCCGAATCAGGCAAAGAACTGGCGCGGATGCTTACAGCCGGAAAATTTGTATGTAACTTTTAACGTCATCCTGCCCGTCTGCTGCCCCGGCAGCTGTTAAGGACGGGCAGGATCTTCCTTTTCGGACCTGTCGGCAGCCGTCATGATACATGGCGCGGATGCTTACAGATCTGCTGTCTGCCTATGGTCTAGGCCATGCCGGCAAACTGGTTTTTCACCTTCATCACTTTCTGCTGTTCTGCGGTCTCCGTAGAATACCAGCCTTTGGCAGACATTTTTTTATAGATGTCATCCTGCATGCACAGGCTGTCATCCAGAGCCTGGTCGAACGCCTGATGCACATTCTGAGTCGAAGATTCTATGGTTCCGTGAAGATACAGGTCACATACTCCTTTTGTAGTCAAAAGCAGGTTCTCCATAATACATCTGTCATCCATGTCAATCCCTCCTTTAGATCAGATTATAGAAGTTGTCAAATATCTGCTGGTGCTTTTGGGAAAACTGTTCCACACAGTTTTTCAGTTCCGGATCCTGCAGATTTTTTACCGCCTCCTGGCACTGGGTCTTCAAAAAATTCTCGTGGCCCAGGGCATCTTCAATATAGCTTAATTCTTTCGGACTCATAACGATTCCCTCCTGTTCCTCATAGACTGGATTTTCATTGCTGCCTTTTTAATATGTCCCGGACAAAAGAAAAACATGCTGGCAGTTCCTGCGTGCTCAGCATGTTTTTACATATTTTTATTTATCTTTTTATAAGAACAGTTCGTTATCCTTGCGCCCGGCACAGGCCCTGCGAAGTTTCATGGAAGCGGCAAGGACCATCATCTTGTTCACCTTTCTTCCGTGTTCCGGGCAGATCCGGACACATCTCATACAGGAGATACAGCGGGTACTGTCTGTCTGGTCAGGGTGTTCCCTGGGGATGGCCCGGGCAGGACAGCCGGCGGCGCAGAGGCCGCAGCGTTTACAGGATCTGTCTGCCTCGGGAGTCATGGGGATAGTGTGATATTCTTTATAGGGGACCCGACCCGGAACGAAGAAATCTTTCCAGGAGGCAGGCTTTAACAGCTTCTCCCCGATCTTCCCGGCCATGGCTTTCAGCTCCCTGCAGTCTCTCTCGTCCGGCCGGCCGGCTCCATACTGAGGCATGATCGAGTGTTCTGCTACTGCAGCCACCCCGGCCACTACCCGAAAGCCGCAGCCTTCCAGAGCCTTTCTCAGTTCCAGAAGCGTATCCTCGTAGGCTCTGTTGCCGTAAGAGACTACTGCCACGGCAGCGGCCCGGTTGGCCCGCACCCTGGTCAGATTCTCCAGAGCTATCCGGGGAACCCGGCCGCCGAAGGAAGGAACTCCCACAAAGCACACATCCCCCGGTTCAAACCGGTACATTCCATAGTCTTCCCCCGGAAGAGAAAAGTCCATCTCCATGGGGGTTCCCAGCTCTCCGGCCAGAATACCTAAGAGCTTTTTGGTCCCGCCTGTGGGGCTGAAATACATTGTATATACTTTCATCTTCTTTTCTCCCATTCTGATCCGTCCCGACAGCCTTCAGACCTGCAAACGATCAGTCCTTACAGCACCAGAGACGGAGCTGAGTACACTCTTGCTCCCAGTTCATTGTCCAGCATATACAGGGCTCTGGGATCGGAGCCGAAGAGATCATACTTTTTGATCAGCCCTTCTGCATTGGTCTCCTCCTCACCCTGCTCCTTCACGAACCAGTCCAGAAACTGCATGGTCCGGAAATCCTTCACGCTGCCGGCCGCATCATAGATGGTGTGGATCAGGCCGGTCACCACCTGCTCATGCTCATATCCCGCATGAAGGGGATCCGCAAAACCCTTCAGTTCCTTATCCGGTCTGTCAATAGCATCCAGCGTCACCTTGCAGCCATTGTTCTGCAGATACTGCATGAACAGCAGGGCGTGATCCCGTTCCTCCTGTGCCTGGATCTTATACCAGTTGGCAAATCCCTCCAGCCCCTGATCCATGTAATAATTGGAAAAATCCAGATATAAGTATGCGGAATAGAATTCCTTATTCACCTGTGTGTTCAGCAGTTCTGCTACTTTTGTATCTAACATTGCATTTCCTCCTTTGTGATTCGCGCCATAATCTTCCATGTCCGCTCAAGGTTATTTTATCATTAAACGGGGGAAATGTCACTGTATTTATCATGAAAAAACAAGAATGCCCGGAGTTTTGTATGATTTTATGACATAAAAAAAACTCCCTGAGTTGGACTCGAACCAACGACACTGCGGTTAACAGCCGCATGCTCTACCGACTGAGCTATCAAGGAATATTTACATTTAAAAATTATACTCGGATTTCACCGGTTGTCAAGAGAGTTTGCAAAAATAATTCCTGCAAAATTTTTCAAAAAACGGTTGCTTAAATAAAAAAACTGTGGTATACTATCAAACGTTCGCGGGAGTGCTGGAATTGGCAGACAGGCAAGACTAAGGATCTTGTGGGTGTATGCTCGTGTGGGTTCAAGTCCCATCTCCCGCAGATGCAGAAGTGGCGGAATTGGCAGACGCGCACGGTTCAGGTCCGTGTGGTAGTAATACCTTGTGGGTTCGACTCCCATCTTCTGCAGGTCAGGCTTAAATCTTCATAAAAAGAGGATTTAAGCCTTTTTGTATTATCACAGGAACACGATGTCAATACTCTGAAAAACTCTTCAGGTACTCTCCTACTGATCTGCTCATTTCCACAGAAAAATCACTGTTGTACTTTCGGTTGCAGAATGCCCGGATCCAGTTTTCAAATCCCTGTTTTCCGGACTGATCTTCCAGCATGGCTCTCAGTTCCGGATCCGTCATCCGGTAATATCCGTTTTCCCGGACGATATACTTCTGATCCCGTCTCCCGGGTTTGGGACGCTGTTTCTGCTGGTCCGTGGGATAGCCGAAGACCAGCATCGCCGCCGGAAATACATAGTCCGGCAGATGCAGCAGCTCCCTGTGGATCTCGCACCGTTCCATGATGTCCCCGATATAGCAGGATCCGATACCCAGACTCTCTGCCGCTGTCACCGCATTCTGCGCCGCGATGGCCGCATCTGTCACCGCCAGCATCAGATCGCCGGCCCCCGGCTTCCTGGGATTGCAGCCGCCGGCCTCATAGGCATCATACCATTTCTGACAGTCCGCACAGAAGATCAGAACCATCTGTGCTCTGGCGATAAAGGGCTGATGATCGCAGGTCTCTGCCAGTCTCTCCTTTAGTTTCTGATCCGTAATGTCCAGTATGGTATACAACTGCTGATTCCCTGCCGTAGGCGCTTCCATGGCT
>Ga0137306_103108_pt1 | contig 12752 bp, 10 predicted proteins | sample Inofroosms_March_FD_97187 | JGI IMG/M metagenome (GOLD analysis project Ga0137306, IMG submission 97187) | Mouse cecal microbial communities from Vienna, Austria - N-Acetylneuraminic and N-Acetylglucosamine D2O microcosms_March | ecosystem: Host-associated > Mammals > Digestive system > Large... | reverse complement strand
GGAAATGTGCGAACTGCCGGACCACCCCTGGTTCGTGGGAACCCAGGGCCACCCGGAACTGAAATCCAGGCCCAACAGGCCCCACCCGCTGTTTAAAGGATTTATCAAAGCCGCCCTGGCCTGTCAGTCTGTTAACGGACCGCTCAGTTTTTGAAACAGACAGCTTTCAGAACTCCGCAGTCAGGCTCAGCAGAACGTTCGAGAACACATAAAGCAGGCAGAAAAGGAAATTTTAATGAGCAATAATTTCATGAAAATATTTCAGCTGAAAAATCTCTGGGACCGTTTTATCAAAAACCACCCCAAACTCCCCATGTTCGGCAAGGCGGTGATGGGACAGGCCATCCGCGAAGGCACGATTATCGAGATCAGCGTGACCACCGCCGAGGGACAGAATCTTGTGACAAACTTAAAAATCAGTGCCGAGGATATGGAACTGCTGGATGAAGCGTTAAAGCTGGCCCAGGAACAGAATTAAGAGGCTCCACATTAGGACGGAGGTTTTCATGCACCAACATTCACCTGAGGAAAATGCCCGGCTGGTAAACCGGATGTCGCGGATCATCGGCCATGCCAATTCCATTAAGACCATGATTGAAACAGACCGGAACTGCACGGAGATACTGATCCAGATCGCCGCCGTCCGCTCCGCCCTGAATAATCTCGGAAAAATCATCCTGGCCGAGCACATCGAAGAATGTATGCTGGAAGCACTGAACAGCGACGATGACGATGAAAAGGCCGAGGTGCTCACCGGCCTGATGGACGCGGTGAATAAATTTGTGAAATAAATATCATCGGAATCCCGCCGGAACCAGGGAATTAATTCCCGGTTTCCGCACGGGATTCTTTTTATTTTCCACCATTTCCTGGCATTGGCAGAAAATTTTTGGTTTGGCAATTCCCGTGCGATAGATTATAATATATTTAACCATGTGGTTTTGATTGGTTGCGACATTGTGATATCAGGAGTTATACGATATGAAGTTAAATATGTGGATGATAGCGAATCGTTTAAAAAACTACGAGATTGAAGCGCGGATTGACAAAAACGCCGAACCGGTCTTAAACAGCACACTTCCCTATTATGCGCCTGGCTGCGTGTATATCTCACAGATTTCCAGCGACATTATCTGCGAGAGCGACCAGGGCTCAATTCTCATCAAAGACATGAAACTCAGCGACGGATATCTGTTAATCCAAGGAATTTTTGACTGGTACCAGAACTGGCTTGACGAAGTGGACAAGGCCATTATGTCAAATAATTATCAGTGCCTGGCTCAATTGCTGCAGCGGGCTTTCGGAAATCCGGTTATGATCCAGGATTCTAATTACTGCCTGCTGGGCATGTGCGAGCCTTTTGGGAAAAACGGCATACCGCCGGAATGGGAATATATCCGCGAAAACGGGCAGACTTCGATGGAGGGCTATAACTTCATGTCCTCCGCCCTGAAATTCTCGGACTGCGTTTACCGGCAGAATGTCCGCCGGTTTTGCGGAAAACCCGGCTCCCTGATGCCGTACAACGGCCTGTATGTCGCGATCACCTTCCACGGGCATGATTATGAAAAGCTGACTCTTCTGGAAAGCAACCGGATATTCAACGTGGGAGATATATGCCTGCTGGAATATCTGTCCAGGCGGATGGCCATCTATACGGCTGCGGTATCCGGGGAATCCAGGAAATACCTGGATATCGGCATCATCGAATCCCTGATCCTGGGAGAATCGGTTCCGGCCGACAAGGTAGACGATTTCCAGCGCATTATAAAATGCCAGCATCCGGGCGCTTTTGCCGTGCTGCTGATTAATTTTTCCGACCAGGAGCATAAAGGAGATCCGCGCTCACTGAAATTTGTAAAAAACATTATATTTAAACAATATTCCATTATGTTCTGCAATATTGTCAAAGGCGAACTGATGCTCCTGCTTTATTCCCAGAATCCTTACATTCTGGCCAGGCAGATTTTTCACACGGTCACCCAGGGAGGGCAGAAAAAAGAATTGCAGGCAGGCTTAAGCTGCCTGTTTTATGAACTTTCGGAACTGCAGTATTTCTTTGACCAGGCCGCGTACGCCCAGGGCAACGGCAAAGAAATGTTTTCTGAATTTTATTACCTGGCTCCGGAATACCTGATGGAATCGTCGGGACAGCAGCGGGTTTGCGCCTGTGAGCCTGTTTTGCGCCGTATGTGGAACGAGGACGGAGATAAAAGAGCATACCTCGAAACCTTACAAGTATATCTTGAGGAGGAACGTTCCTCCAAGCGCGCTTCGGAAAGACTTTTCATCCACAAAAATACGCTGACCTACCGGATTAAATTTTTTAAGGACGTCACAAGCTGGGACTTTGATGATCCGGCCACGCGGAATTATTTGAGGCTTTCCTTATATGTATTGGAAAAAGAAGAACAATCTGCGCAGCAGGCAAAAATAAACTGACCAGGAAGACATACGGGATTGTGCTGTCAGGCACAATCCCGTATGTCTTCTTTTGTATGACAGTACATTTCAAAAAAATGTCGAACTGTTTAAAATAATGGAAAGAGATGGGGGAAGTAAGGGAGCTATTTTAGAGGGGGATTTTGTATGGGAAAACAGTACCAGGACGCGCTAAAGCTGTTAGCCGCGATAGGCATTATCGCCGTGTTTGGGTTAATAACGCCATTTGAAGGGCTGTCGCGAAGTGCTATGCTGCTGATCGGCATTTTCATCGGCTCAGTCTTTTTATGGATATCGGTGGGTATTTCATGGCCTTCCCTGTTTTGTCTGCTTGCGCTGGCTCTGCTGCCGGAACTGTCCATGAACAGCCTTATTTCATCATCGATCGGAAATCCTGCCATTTCATTTCTGATTTTTACATTCTGCTGCTCTTACGCTCTGAATCAGACACTGTTTACCAGAAGATGCGCGATATGGTTTCTTTCTACCCGGCTCGCGAAAAGAGGGCCATGGCCGTTTCTCTGCCTGTATTTTTTCTCGGTACTCCTTCTGGGTTCCTGTATGAGCACAACCGTTATCGTCGTTCTTTACCTGACAATTAATGAGGAAATCTTTTCCGTGCTGGGCTTAGAAAAAGGGGACAGGTTTGCGGCGCTGATGACGATGGGGCTGATTATCACTGCCAGCATATCAGGCGCCATGACGCCGATTGCCCATGTATTTCCCCTGATGGCGCTGAACAGCTATCAGAGCCTTACGGGGCAGGTGATCAGCTATTCTGCCTATATGGCGGCGGGAATCCCGGCAGCACTGTGTTCTGTCGGCGCCATGCTGCTCATTTTCCGTTTTATTTTAAGGCCCGATACGACAGCCATCAGAAAAATCAATGCGGATTTTCTGAAGCAGTCTTTACGTCCCGGCGACAAAAAAGAACGGCTGACCGCATCTATCTTTTTCGGCGTCGTAGCCCTCTGGGTACTGCCGGAGCTGTTAAAACCGATATCTCCCGCAGCAGCCTGGCTCAGCGGATTCGGCACTGTTATGCCGCCTTTACTGGGCACTATGCTGATGTGTATCATCCATACGGAAGGCAAGCCGCTGCTCTCCCTGGGGGATGGGGCGAAATCTGTCCCGTGGCCGTCCATGTTTATGGCAGCGTCGGCGCTGACTTTAGGCTCTGCCATGACAAATCCTGATATCGGCCTGTCGGAATTTATTAAAACCCATCTGGGGCCGATGGTCGGGATGTTCCAGGGAATATCCTTTGTCCTTCTGCTGACGGCGGTTACTGCCGTCATGACAAATGTCGGTTCTAATATGGTAACGATAACGATCGTATGTACGGTGGCGCTGCCGATCGCAGCCTCCCTGGAAGGGATCCACGTCGGCGCCCTGGCCGTAACACTGGGAATGATGGCCACCTATGCCTACGCCACTCCGCCGGCCATGACGACGGTCGTGCTGGGTACCGGTTCCGGGTGGACGACCAATGCGCAGATGGCCCAATATGGCTTTCTGATATTAATTCCCTGTATTGTGATTATCGCCCTGGTTGCGTATCCGATCGCGGCACAGATTTTGTAAACCGGATTTCCCCGGAAACAGACAGATGAGAAATTCTGCCGCGCGGCCGCCATGCCGCCATGAGAATTTATCATAAAATATATATAAACAGGAGGAGATTTAAATGGCAACTCTAAGCTACAAAGAAAATACTTTATTGGCCTACCAGCACAAAGAACCTGAGTTCTTTCCTATTGCCACGGACATGGATACATGCGCGCCGCGGGGAATGGACTTTATCAGGGAATCCATCTGTGTCACCGGAACGGCCACCGACTGGTTCGGCCAAAGCTGGACCTTCGAACCAAATATCGGCGGGGCAAACCCGACGCCGGGTGTCCACCTGGTACCGGACATCACCAGATGGAGGGAATTCATGAAATTTCCGGATCTGAGCCTGCTGGACTGGGAGGGCCATGCCGCCAAGGATACGGCCAGCTGGGACAGGGAACATCGGCTTTCCAGGGTAATGGTGGGATTCGGCCTGTGGGAACGGTTATTCAGCGTTATGGAATTCCAGGAAGCCCTTTGCGCGCTGATGGAAGAGCCGGAAGCCTGCTATGACTTTTTCGGCGCGGTGGCAGACCACAAGATCCGCCTTTACCAGTACCTGATCAAATATTATAAGCCTGATATCCTGATTATGCATGACGACTACGGTTCTAACAGCGGTATGTTTATGTCGCCTGAGGTATGGCGGAAGCTGATCAAGCCCCATCTGCAGCGGGTAATCGACTGCATTACCGACGCAGGCGTGATGTACGAGCATCACTGCTGCGGTTATTTCGCGCCGATCCTCGGAGAAATCGCGGATATGGGATGTGTGGCGACCAATACGATGCATATTTCCAACAAGCCTGCTGAACTGAAACAGGAAATCGGCCATAAAATGTGCTTCGTCGGAGGCTTTGACACCCAGTATATGGACAAGCCCAGCACCACGGAGGCGCAAATCAGGGAATCCATTGACAAAACCATCGACGCGCTGGCGCCGGGCGGAAGCTGGGTAGCACAGTCGGGGCTTAAAACAAAAGCGCGGAACGCCATCGTAAACGATGAGCTGATCCGCTACGGCTCTACCAAATACACCTGCAAGCGCCCAGATTATGACGCGCCCAGAGGCGACGGCCTGGCGGGGAATCCGTTTTTAAAATAGATATACCAAATGATATCATTAAAATGATATATAAAACAGCAACGAACCGGACAAGCCCCGGGAGGATTTACAGACACTTTAGTGGCTGGAAATTCTCCCAGTTCAAGGGTGCCTAGAAGGGGAGTTGCGGAACTAAAAATAGGAGGGTATGTGTATGGGAAACCAAACTATGGAACAAACGGCTGGAAAGCCAAAAGGCATCAGTAAAACCATACGCTATTTTTATGGCGTAGGCGACATGTGTTTCGCGCTGATGACCAATGTGGGAGTTTATTACTCCGCGTTTTACCTGACCAACGTGGCGCAGCTCAGCCTGCCAAGCGTTGCGTTCCTGACGACGGTTACGGCGATGATCGACGCTTTTACCGCATGGATTTACGGCGGCGTGATCAATTCCGTAAAGCCAATGAAATGGGGGCGTTACCGTTCCTGGCTGATTGCCGTGAACTGGCTGGTGCCGGTATTCTATTTCTTTATGTATGTGCGGATCGGTTCTACGGACGCCGTGTCAACCTTTTTCTTCTTTATCTTTATGCTTGGCGCGCGTTTCCTGCATAACTGGGGTTATACGGCAAATATGTCCCTGATCAGCGTAGTGGCAAAGACACCGGACGACCGTGTGGCCATGGCTTCCAGCCGTGCTACCTGGAACAATATGTCCAAATTTGCCTGGTCCTATCTGGGTGTGCCGTTCCTGGCCATCCTGACAGGGATTTTCACGGAAAAATATGCGTATGCGGTTCTCTCCCTTTCCATGTCCCTGCTGATGGTGGCTGGCTATTTCTTCCACTTTAAGATGACAGAGGGCTATGAGGATACCGGTACTGAGGAGCTGGCTAACGCCGCAAAAACCAAACGTGCCCGTACAAATATCGTAGACCTGTTAAAGGCACTGTTTGCCAACCCGCCTTTGCTCTGCCTGCTGATCGCGGATCTGGCAAAATGGCTGTTCAACTTTATGGTAGCCGGAACCGTGGTATATTACTTCACATATATCGCGTTAAACAAAGGAATGCAGGCAAGCTATATGCTGATTATCGCATTCCTGGCAGTAATCGGCGCGTATTTCAGCCGATATATCGGAAAAATGCTGAGCGGGCGCGTTACCGTGATTGCCTGCTACTTCATTATGGCGGCCGCGCTTCTGGCAGCCAGAATGCTTTATACCAGCCCCTGGGTTGTTGTGGCGCTGATCTCCCTGGCACAGCTGGGATATGGCTGCTGTTACTCCTGTTCCTCCGCGCTCTATGCCGATACGGCCGTATACAGTGAGTGGAAAAGCGGAAAGAATGCTTCCGGATGGATTATGGGACTGCAGAATATCCCGTTAAAGACCGCCAGCACGCTGAAAAGTGCGCTTCTGGCAGCCTGCCTGGCAATCGGTGGATTTTCCGCGACAATCGCGGTTGAGGACGCTTCCGTGGCCATGAAAGAGTCCATCTGCCTTGCCCTGATGGTAATTCCCGCCATTCTGCTGATTATCGGCGCAGTCGTACTGCTGATTGGCTTCCGTCTTCCCAAGAGCAGGGTGGAGCAGATGGAAAGAGAAATCGAAGAGCGGAAAAAAGCGGAAGAATCTGTGGCTTAATACCAAGATTAAAACAGCTTCCAACCGACATATTCACACCAAAAAGAGAAGACAGGGTTTCTTGCCCTGCCTTTTCTTTTTGCCTATTCTTCTTTCAATATGACGCCCTTGACGCCATAATACTCCGCCACGGCCTGGTTCTTCCAGTTATCCGGCGACGGGTCTATATCCTCAAAAAACAGTACTTTTGGCTTCACTGTGAAAGGCTCCAGCTCTATGACCTCATCCTCATCCGCTGCCGTAAGGAGAGCGTCCCGCCCGTCGGCCTCCCTGTCATACCGGGCGGCTTTGCCATTTACCAGGGAGGTAAGCGCGTTAAAGCCTGACAGCCGCTCCCGCACAGGATACAAAAAAACCAGGAACACAAATACGTATATGGCGGCGGACTTCCAGGAGATTCTCCCTGCCGCTTCCCCCAGGCTTTTTACCACCGGCGAAAATCCCTGGTTTTCCAGCTTAACGGAAATCCAGCCCAGAAGATAAACCAGCAGGATCAGCATCAGGATCACAAAAATAAAATAAGTCACATTGATCAGCCGGTAGTTGCCGCTGAAGCCCTGGGCATAGTTAGAAGGGCAGTACAGCGCTGCCATCACCGCCCCCGCCCCAATCACTGCCGCCAAAGGGCAGGGATAGGAAAAGCCGGTGGCCTTCCTGAAATTCCGGGCCACGCCCCAGGCGGACGGAACCGCAGCCGCCAGGCATACAAGGAAAAATGGATGGAGCCAGTCCGTCATATAAACCAGCACATTGGACACCGACAGCAAAATAGTCCCGGCCACGCCCGGCCTATCCAGGCAGGTGGCCTGGCGCACGGCCGTCCCCGGCGCCGTGACGTTTAGGATAAAGCCCGCCGTAATGGCCGCCGCGACCAAAAACAGCGGAAGGCATTTCTTTTTTTCTTTGCCAAGCCCCCTGGCAGCCCCGCAGGCCAGGTAGAATAAAATTCCCGCGAAAGAGGTTACCTGGTTGCCCCCTGCCAGAATAAAGCCCAGAACCATCAGCAGGCCTGTCAGCCAGGCCCTGGTTCCCTTCCGCCCCGCCTGGCAGCAATACCAGGTTAGGCCGATCATCGCCATAAGGAGGGCATAAAAGAAGGTGTAGTTCACCGCGCCGTTATACCAGTAAAACTCTTCAACCGTACCGGGCATCAAATGGATCATCAGAAAGAGGCCGATGCCGGACAGTTCCAGCCACTGGGAACCGGTTCCCTTCAGCACTTTCCGGATAAGCACATAAAAGAAAAAGTGGGTGGCGGCCACATGGACGGCCAGTAAGAACAGAGGCCCCGCCATGTAAGCGGACTCCCCAAATACGGCAGGCTGCAGTGCCTGCAAAAACGGAGACACATACAGCCCTTGCCATTCATTAAAATAATATACCGTCGTCCCGGCAGCCGCTTTTAAAACCTGTACAAGCGAACCTGTCTCCACCCAGCAGCGGCGGGTCAGCACGGAATAATTAAAATCGTCCGCCGACGGATGGGCGAAGACAGAGATGGCGGCCAGCGGCAATATGCTGAAGCAGAATGCCAGCCAGACCAGCCAGGCCCTTCTTCGGGGATTGATGATCTGATCGGATAATTTTTTTAACATTTCTCCGGTTCCGGATAGTCCGTATCAAAGGTTTCCACTGTTACCTTTTTCATCCTCTGCTCTTCAGCCGGGCGGTCTGACCAGTCCGTGGGCACCTGGGCCATCCGGTCAACCACATCAAAACCTTCCGTCAGCTTTCCGAAAGCCGCGTAAGAGCCGTCCAGATGCGGGGATGTTTTATGCATAATGAAAAACTGGGAGCCTGCGCTGTTAGGGTCCATGGCCCTGGCCATCGAGAGGACGCCCTCGGTGTGCTTTAAATGATTCTCAAAGCCATTACCGGAAAACTCCCCTTTAATCTGATATCCGGGGCCGCCTGTCCCCCTGCCCTGGGGGCAGCCTCCCTGGATCATAAATCCTGCGATCACACGGTGGAAAATCAGGCCGTCATAAAAGCCCTTTTTCACCAGGCTGATAAAATTATTCACCGTATTCGGGGCAATATCCGGATACAGCTCCGCTTTCATAATATCGCCGTTTTCCATCTCAAAGGTTACAATCGGATTCTGTGTCATCGTTTTCTCCTCTTTTCATCGTAATTCGTTCCAAACCATCCGCAAACGCTTTTATACAGGCATGCCGCATCTATGTCTGCTTCGTTTTTTCCATGATATATTCTAAATGATTATTTCCATTTTTTCAATCCCCAAACCTAAAAGCTTCTGCCGCCCCCGCCATAGGAATTACCGCCGCTGCTGGTGTGGAAGGAACCGCCCGGGCCTCCGCCGGAGGAACCGGAATGGTTATCGGTATTGATGCGGGTTTTGGTTACGGTCGTGTTGATATACCGGTCAGACCGGTGAAGCACACGGGGCGGGGACGCCATATAAGGGGCGCTTCCCGGCCTGCTGCCCGTTTTCCTTCCCAGCATCATCAGGCCCACCGCCGCGCCTCCGATCCCTGCGGAAATCAGGAAGCGTATGAATATGTCAGCGGCCGTAACCGGTTTCTTTTTATCTGCCGCACCATAAGCGTTTTGGTTCTGCTCCGCAGAATAGACGCCCGGCTTTTGCGCTCCATAACCGTTCCCTGCCCCGGATGCCTCCGGGAAAATATCCTCATCAAGAGCCTTTTCCGATGCCTTAAGGAATGCCTCCGCAGCCTCATAATAGCTGCCCTCCGGCATCCACACAAAAATCTCATCCAGAATATATTCGACCTCACGGTCCGTCACCCTGGCGATCGCAGTTCCGCCTGTCTTTACATACACCTCCCGGTTATCCATATCGATGGCAAGCATCATAAAAGTTTTTTCCTCATCGCCGCCATAGCCGAACTCCCGTTCGTCACAGAAATCGTCGGTGTACTGCTCCGTATCTTTGCCTTCCGCGTCGTCGTATGTCAGAAAGACAACCTCCGTCTTTGTCTTTTCCGCCAGCTGTTCCGCTTCGCCTGCCAGACTTTTCTCCTCCTCTGCCGTAAACAGATCCGCCTCGTCGAACATTTCCGACAGGCGGGGCGTAAAGCCGCACAACAGGCAAAAGAAAACCAACGCCATCACTGTTATCACTGTTTTTTTCATATACGCTCCCTGCTATATCCTTGCAACGCCCTTCCCGGATTTTTGGACCGGCTCGTTTGTCACTATTGTTTTATAAAGGCATCTAACGTCACTATAACCCCAGGAACAGATTCAGCAGCAGGAAAGCCGCCGCCGTTATGCCGCAAAACCAGGCTATGGCTTTCCCGCCGCTTACCGGCAGCGTACCCACCATTTTTCCTGACTGCCCGTTGATCAGAAACTGCTGATGGTTCCCGTTATACCGGTAGTTCAGCATCCAGACCGGAAGCAGCACATATTCCACAGCCTTTTCCCGCAGATGGATCCGCTGCGTCGTCACGTTGACCGTGGCATAGCCGTTGATCGTCCCCCTGGCCGCGCCGAAGGCCATCTCCGATACCCGTTTTTTAGCCCTCTGGGCCATCTGGGCACTGGTATAATTATATTTTTCCGACAGATAGCCCGCCAGGTAAGGCATCTCAAAAGGCTTCATCTGGCCGTAATCAAAGGGCTCCGCCCGTTCCATCAGCTCATCCTCCATCTTCTCGGAGGCGTCCTCAGGAATACCGTCATAGTCTCCCGTTACCTCCCGGTACACCTGAAAATGATCCGTATATGTATATTCGTAATCCCCTTTGCGCTGATGGCGGATCCGGGTGCAGTGGGCTGTCAGCGTAACGCTGGTGTCATAGTCGTAAAGCCAGTAGGGCACATAGATGCCCGTGATCTTTTCGACCGTATTCCGTGAAGAAAAGTCTCCCGGGGTCAGCAGCCCTTTTCTCGTCCACTGCCGGAATATTTCCACCGCCTTTTCCCTGGAAATCTGAAAGGGCAGCACCCTGCTCGGCTTATGCTGCCCGGTCAGCCGGTCTTCCAGCAAGCCCGGGGAACCGCAGAAGCTGCACACCGTAGCGGAGGTATGCTCATCCGTCAGCATCTCCGCGCCGCAGGAAGCACAACGGTACACCTTGAAGGCGCCGTCATCCTCCACAGCCTGAGGCTCCAACGCCTCATATTCCTCCTGGTTAAGGGACTGCTCCATCTCCTCCACCGGCAGATCTTTGCCGCAGTATTCGCAGGACAGCGTCCCCTTCTCCCCGTCAAAGGCCATCGGCGCTCCACAGGAAGGGCATTTATAAGTCATTGCCATAAATTTTCCTCTTTCCTGACGCGGTAAACGCGTCATCCGAACAAACTCTGTATTCCTGTTTATTTTAGCAAATCACTTCGCCTCTGTAAAGCAATAGATATACGCAAATTTATGGCAGATTCAGTAGGCACTAACGGTTTACATAATGCCAGGGATGTTTCACTCCATGGCTGCATCAGCCTTTTCAATGCACAAAAATAATGCCCGCCGCATATTTTATACTGTAAACGATTTTCCGCCCCGCTTCACTTTTTCACATCCCCACACCCGCCAAAACCAATGCTCACATCACAGCCATTCTGTTTGCAGGGTATCCGGCCGGAACCCTGTATCCGATACCAAACTGACGGCCCCAAAGGCCAGCCGCGGTGCTTTACTGCAGAGAAAATACATTCCAGGTTTCTCTGGTATAGATTTTGTGCGGTATATCCTTTTCCGCGCAAAAAAGTGCTGTGAACCCAGGTTTCCCCGTATTCACAGCACGCTACATAGCAAATCGCTACAGCATTTCTTCAACCTCTTTCAGCACCAGCAGTCTCTGCCCCGGTTTCAGAAGATCGCTGTCCAGCCCGTTTACCTTCTTCACCGACTCCTGGGTGGTTCTGAATTTCTTCGCGATCCCCCACATGGAATCCCCGGGCTGCACAATATAGCCCACGATTCCCGGCAGACGTTCCAGCTCTTCCATATCCAGGGGCGTTTCCGCCACGGAGCGGATCACCTGTTCCTCAATCCGTTTCAGCACCAGCACGTCAAACATCACCGCCGCCTTGATTTCGATCTCGTCTCCCCCTAACATCACGGCGGCCAGCTGTTCCAGTCCCGGCTTGATCCGGTAAATACAGTCGGGAGTAATGCCTTTTACCTCCACCACATACTGGAAGGGAACCGCTCCTTTGACCGACTGCAGCGGTTTTCTGTCGTCTGCGGATATGTAAAGGACGGTAACGCACAGCGCTCCCTCCACGGACAGGCCGTTTTCCTGGACCTGTACCTGATCGATTTTCACGCTGCCGTCACAATGGCAGACTTGAAGAATCTTTTCATTGCCGCTTAACTCCATCTTATCGGACAGACGGCATTTGGACATATTTTTCGTCATCAGCGACTCAAAATAAGCCTTGCCGAATTCCGGTTCCAGATTTTTGCCCGGCGCATAGACATCCCCCAGAATCTCTATGGTCTCTTCCTCATACAGACGAATATCCAGCTCCAATACCGCATCCAGCGACAGCACCCGGTTTTCACCGTCGTAGTCCGGTGAGGCTGTCAAATCCTGGTTCAATAATTTCACCTCGATGGCCGGTATCATTTCCTCCGTACAGTCCGGCAAATCGATGGTGCCGGAAAAGGGAACCGAACGTTCCAGCCACTGCACCGGAATATGCTCCTCCTCGCCGCTGTACATGCAAAATACCAGAAGCTCGCCCCGCAGGCTGATCGCGCCGTCCATAGGCCGGGTTTCCACCGCTCTCGGCTGTACGCTGCTCCACAGCACTTCTCTGATATTTGGCTTGCTGGCCGGCAGCTCTGCTTCCTCCTTCACCCGATAGGTATCCCGCTTCTGCATGGCGATCTGGGCTGCTTCCACACTCTTTTTCATACAGTCCAGATTCAATTCGCCCTCCGCATCCACCGAAGTCTGCTCGTCATAAATCTGCTGCACAAAAATCGTAAAAGTCACCACCGCCTTGACACTCACCTTCCGGGAATTCACCACATCAGCGCTTAAATCCTCAATATCCCACTGCACCTGT
>Ga0137306_103107_pt1 | contig 12765 bp, 6 predicted proteins | sample Inofroosms_March_FD_97187 | JGI IMG/M metagenome (GOLD analysis project Ga0137306, IMG submission 97187) | Mouse cecal microbial communities from Vienna, Austria - N-Acetylneuraminic and N-Acetylglucosamine D2O microcosms_March | ecosystem: Host-associated > Mammals > Digestive system > Large... | reverse complement strand
ATCTCCCTGTATATGATGAACCCTAAGTCTCCCTGCTTTATCCGGGATGATGAGGAACGTTATATTTACTTGATTTTACCGGTTAACTTTAATGCGGCAAATGTTTAGCATACGTTAATCTGCATGGTTATGGAGGATAAGCGATGGAAGTGATTAAACTGAAAACCGAATATATTAAGCTTGGCCAGGCTCTGAAAGCCGCCAATATGGTAGAATCCGGGGTTATGGCTAAGATGGTGATTAAGGATGGACTTGTAAAAGTCAATGGAAGGGTAGAAACCCAGCGAGGCAAAAAATTAGTAGATGGAGATGTTGTTTCTTTTGAGGGGGAAACAATCATAATTATAAAATGATTCTGAAATCTGTTGCCCTTAAAAATTTCCGTAATTACAACGACTTGTATCTGGAATTTGATCAGGGAACTAATATTTTGTATGGAGATAATGCACAGGGAAAGACAAATATATTGGAAGCTGTCTATGTAAGCGGAACAACCAGATCTCATAAGGGCAGTAAGGATAAAGAGCTGATTCAATTTGGGCAAGAAGAAGCACATATCCAGACAGTTGTGGAAAAAGGTGGTTTGGATTACCAAATTGATATGCATATCAAGAAAAACCGTTCCAAGGGAATTGCCATCAATAAAATTCCCATTAAAAAAGCATCGGAGCTATTTGGTATTCTGAATATTGTATTCTTTTCTCCAGAAGATCTCAACATTATTAAAAATGGGCCTTCTGAGCGTCGGCATTTTTTGGATGTAGAGCTTTGTCAATTGGATCGAATTTATCTTTACCATTTAACCAGATATCATAAAATACTAAATCAAAGAAATAAATTATTAAAAGATCTTCATTTTCGGCCAGAATGGGAGGACACACTTTCTGTGTGGGATATACAATTGGTGGAATGTGGAGAAAAATTGATTTCTTCCCGTAAGAAATTTGTACAGGAATTAAATGAAATTATTTTTGGAATACACAAAAACATTTCTGGGAGCAAAGAGGAACTTTTGATTCGCTATGAACCTAACGTGGATCAGGGATTGTTAGAGCAGGAATTGCAGCGTAATCGAGCACGGGATTTAAAATTTGGTATGACTACCATTGGTCCGCATCGGGATGATCTTTGTTTTTTGATTCATGATGTGGATATTAGAAAGTTTGGATCTCAGGGACAGCAGAGAAGTTGTGCGTTGTCTTTAAAACTATCTGAGATTGAATTAGTGAAAAAGCTAATTCGGGAAATGCCAGTTTTGGTTTTGGATGATGTATTATCAGAATTGGATGGCGGCAGACAAAATTATCTGCTTAATAGTATTCACGATATTCAGACAGTGATTACCTGTACCGGATTAGATGAATTTGTGAAAAACCGATTTGAATTAAATAAAGTCTTTCGAGTGATCAACGGAACAGTAAACGCAGAAAATAGTGTTTAGAAAATGGAGGAATTACATGGGTACAAGTACAAATACGAATGTAGAATATGGAGCAGACCAGATTCAGATTTTAGAAGGTCTGGAGGCAGTTCGAAAAAGACCTGGCATGTATATTGGAAGTACCTCCCTGCGGGGACTTCATCATCTTGTATATGAGATTGTTGACAATTCAGTGGATGAGGCTTTGGCAGGCTTTTGTGATACTATAGATGTGTTTATTCTTGAAGATAATTGTATTCGAGTGACAGATAACGGACGTGGAATACCTGTAGGAATTAATCATAAAGCAGGACTTCCAGCCGTAGAGGTAGTATTTACGGTACTGCATGCAGGAGGTAAATTCGGCGGCGGCGGTTACAAAGTATCAGGAGGACTGCATGGTGTAGGAGCTTCTGTTGTGAATGCACTTTCTAATTGGCTGGAGGTTGAGATTTTCCATGAGGGAAAGATTTATAAACAACGCTATGAAAGAGGAAATAGTATCTATCCTTTAAAAGTAGTGGGTGAATGTGAGTATGAAAAGACAGGGACGCAAGTAACATTTTCTCCTGACGGCAGTATCTTTGAAGATACCATTTATGATTATAATACCTTAAAGCAGCGTCTTAGGGAGATGGCATTTCTCACTAAAGGAATTAAAATACGCCTGGTTGATGAAAGGGAAGGATTAGAGCAGGAGAAAGTATTTCATTATGAAGGCGGAATTAAAGAATTTGTAGTCTATCTAAACCGCAGTAAGGAAGCTCTTTATGATAATGTCATTTATTGTGAGGGAGAGCGAGACGGCGTATATGTAGAGGTTGCCTTACAACATAATGATTCCTATAATGATGCTACCTACAGTTTTGTAAATAATATCACTACGCCTGAGGGTGGTACCCACCTGGCAGGATTTCGCAATGCATTGACCAAAACATTTAATGCCTATGCAAAAAGTAATAAGATTTTAAAGGAAAACGAGACAGCGCTTTCTGGTGAAGATATCCGTGAAGGGATGACAGCCGTAATCAGTGTAAAAATCTCAGAACCGCAGTTTGAAGGTCAGACAAAACAGAAATTAGGTAACAGCGAAGCCAGAGGAGCTGTAGATAGTGTGGTAAGTGAACAGCTCACTTATTTCCTGGAACAAAATCCTATGGTGGCTAAGTCAATCTGTGAGAAGTCTTTGCTTGCACAGCGTGCCAGAGAAGCGGCAAGAAAAGCGAGAGATCTCACAAGAAGAAAGACCGCTTTGGAGGGAACATCTCTTCCGGGAAAGCTTGCGGACTGTTCAGATAAAGATCCTAAGAACTGTGAGATCTTTATTGTGGAGGGCGATTCCGCAGGAGGTTCTGCCAAGACAGCCAGAAGCCGTGCTACTCAGGCAATACTTCCTCTGCGGGGAAAGATCTTAAATGTCGAGAAAGCCAGATTAGATAAAATTTATGGCAATGCGGAGATTAAGGCGATGATCACAGCATTTGGCACAGGTATTCATGATGATTTCGATATATCAAAACTTAGATATCATAAAATAATTATCATGACGGATGCAGATGTGGATGGCGCACATATCAGTACCTTAATGCTGACCTTTATGTATCGTTTTATGCCAGAGTTAATACGGCAGGGGTATGTCTATTTGGCAAAACCGCCTCTGTTTAAAATTGAGAAGAATAAAAAAGTATGGTATGCCTATGATGAAATTGAGTTAGATCAAATTTTAAAAGAGATAGGCAGAGATGGCAATAACAAAATTCAGCGTTATAAAGGATTGGGAGAGATGGATCCAGAACAGCTCTGGGAGACAACGATGGACCCAGAGACTAGAATCTTGGAGAGAGTTACCATTGATGATGCTTCAGCGGCTGAGATTGACGTGACGTTTACGACTTTAATGGGAGATAAGGTGGAACCCAGACGGGAGTTTATCGAGGCAAATGCGCGCTATGTGCAGAATCTTGACGTATAAGAAAGGTATAGTAACAACATAAATTAGGGGATATTTGGATTTTCTGACACATGGAATATTAGGAGGAAATTAGATGGATGACAGAATATTTGACAGGGTTGATGACGTTGACTTAAAAAAAACGATGGAGAGATCCTATATTGATTATGCGATGAGTGTTATCGCATCGAGGGCGCTTCCTGATGTAAGAGACGGCTTGAAGCCTGTCCAGCGGAGAATTCTCTATGCCATGATTGAGCTGAATAATGGTCCAGATAAGCCTCATCGTAAATGTGCCCGTATTGTCGGTGATACTATGGGTAAATATCATCCGCACGGCGACAGTTCCATTTATGGTGCACTGGTCAATATGGCACAGGAATGGTCTACACGTTATATGTTGGTGGATGGACACGGAAATTTTGGTTCTGTAGACGGCGATGGTGCGGCGGCAATGCGATACACAGAAGCCAGGCTTAGCAAAATTTCGATGGAAATGCTTGCAGACATTAACAAAGACACCGTTGATTTTGGGCCTAATTTTGATGAGACAGAGAAGGAACCTTTGGTTCTGCCATCCCGTTTTCCAAATCTCTTAGTGAATGGAACTACTGGAATTGCCGTAGGTATGGCCACAAATATTCCACCCCATAATCTTCGTGAAGTGATTGCTGCGGTAGTGAAAATTATCGACAATCGTATTTTAGAGGATCGTGATACAGAGATTGAAGAGCTTTTAAATATTGTCAAAGGGCCAGATTTTCCTACTGGCGGCATGATTCTAGGAACTTCTGGCATTGATAAAGCATATCGTACTGGACGGGGGAAGGTGCGGGTGCGCGCAGTGACCGATATTGAACCAATGGCAAACGGCAAGAATCGTATTGTGGTCACAGAGCTTCCCTATATGGTCAATAAAGCGAGACTGATTGAAAAGATTGCAGACCTGGTAAGAGATAAGAAGGTTGATGGGATTACAGATTTGCGCGATGAATCAAACCGGGAAGGAATGCGAATCTGTATCGAGCTGCGCCGAGATGTCAATCCAAATGTGATCTTAAACCAGCTCTATAAGCATACACAGTTGCAAGATACTTTTGGTGTGATCATGCTTTCGTTGGTAAACAATGAGCCAAGGGTCTTAAATCTCAAAGATATGCTGACCTATTATCTCAAACATCAAGAAGAGGTTGTCACCAGAAGAACAAGATATGAATTGAATAAGGCCGAAGAACGCGCCCATATTTTACAGGGTCTGCTGATTGCCTTAGATCATATTGATGAAGTTATTAATATAATTCGGGGAAGTGAAAATGTTCAGCTTGCTAAGACACGTCTGATTGAGCGTTTTGCATTTTCTGATGCGCAGGCGCAGGCAATTGTGGATATGAGACTGCGTGCATTGACAGGTTTGGAACGCGGCAAATTGGAGGCAGAATATAATCAGTTAATGGAATTGATTGCCGAATTAAAATCCATTCTTGCGGATGAAAAGAAGCTGCTTGGAGTAATTCGTGAAGAGATTATGCTGATTTCTGATAAGTATGGAGATGACAGAAGGAGTTCCATTGGATTTGATGAATATGATATCTCAATGGAAGATCTCATTCCAGTTTCCAATACAGTGATCACTATGACAAAATTAGGTTATATCAAGCGTATGAGTGTCGATAATTTCCGCAGTCAAAATCGTGGCGGTAAGGGAATTAAGGGGATGGAGACCATTGATGATGGCTATATTGAGGAGCTTTTAATGACTACCACCCACCATTATTTGATGTTTTTTACAAATACAGGTAAGGTGTATCGAATGAAAGCGTATGAGATACCAGAAGCTGGAAGAACGGCAAGGGGAACAGCGATTATTAACTTGCTTCAGCTTCAGCCCGGAGAAAAGATTACGGCAGTGATTCCGATGAAAGAGTATAAGGATGACCATTATCTGTTTATGGCTACTAAAAATGGAATTGTCAAGAAAACGCCTGTGACTGATTACGCAAATGTCCGCAAAAAGGGACTTGCAGCAATTAGCCTGCGTGAGGAAGATGAGCTGATTGAAGTTAAATTTACAGACAATACCAAGGATATTCTTTTAGTAACAAAATTTGGCCAGTGTATTCGATTTCATGAGACAGATGTCAGAAGTACTGGAAGAATTTCAATGGGTGTGATTGGCATGAATCTGTCTGACCGTGACGAAGTGATTGGTATGCAGATGGATACGCAGGGGGAATATCTGTTGATTGCCTCTGAGAAAGGGCTTGGAAAGCTGACCAGAATGGAGGAATTTACACCGCAAAATCGCGGCGGTAAAGGAGTGAAATGTTATAAGATCACTGAAAAGACTGGGAATATTATTGGAGTCAAGGCCGTCAATCAGGAAAATGAAATTATGATGATCACCACAGAAGGAATTATTATCCGCATGAAGGTAGAGGGAATTTCTGTGCTTGGGCGAGTGACTTCTGGTGTTAAGCTAATGAATCTTTCGGAGGATATCACAGTGGCAAGTATAGCCAAAGTGCGCGAGGATAAGTCTTTAATGGAAAATACAGAGGAAAGCGAACTTCTTACAGATGAAGAAGAAAAGTTAAGCGCAAAGAAAGCACAAGAAGCGGCAAGAAAGATGACCAGTCCAGTAGAAGAGACAAACCAAGAACTTTTGCAGGAATTGATTGAAAGAGCAGAGGATGATCAAGAGGAGTAAAGCGTGTTGTTGAATAGATTGGAGTTTATTCTTTCATCTAATTGTTATACGCAAATGGCTGAGGTTTTGATTAATTCATAAAAAAATATCATACAAAATAAATCAGATCGAAAGATTTTTTTAGATCTGGTTTATTTTTTGTATAAAATACTATTTTATGATTCACAATTAAAAAAAATTTTGTTAAAATGTTCCTATGTATTTGTTTTTGCAAATGAAGGTGGGGTACCATATGACACATAGAGAGAAGGCAGAAAAACTTCTACATCAACAATATCACTGTTCTCAGGCATTATTTGGGGCATTTGCTGAAGATTTTGGTTTAGATTTGAAGACGGCGTTTAAGATTAGCACATGTTTTGGAGGTGGAATGCGTCAAGGGGGAATATGCGGCTGTATTACAGCATCTTTGCTGATCTTGGGAATGACAATTGGGTTTTATGATTCTCAGGATAGAGAACAGGAAGTATATGGCAATAAAAAAACGGAAGAGTTTATAAGACTTTTTAGTGAACGCATGAATGGGGCGGTCAATTGCCGTGATATTTTGGGCAAAGATATTTCGAAACCAAATGAAATGGCAGAGATTCGCAAACAGGGATTGATATTACATAAATGCCCAGGAGCAATCAATATCAGTATTGAGATTCTGGAAGATATGTTATTGGAACATTTTAATGGGATGATAGAGAGTAATCTTAATCTAGAAGATATTCCCGAAAATGATGAGATGCAGACAGTCTTTAAAACAATTCAAAAATTTCGTCATTTTAGAAGAAATGTCAATAATCTATTATTTTCCTCAAAAAAAGAAATTGGATTTATTCAGTTTGATGTTCGAAAATTTAAGATCATTAATGATTTATATGGGGAGAGATTCGGAGATCAGGTTTTAGAATTTATTATGAAACAATTAGAAAAAAATTGTCTGGACGAACAATTTTTCGTCAATCTACGCAGTGATGTATTTATGGTTGTTATGGAATATGATGAAGAACAGGAATTAGTGGATTTTATAGAACATTTAGATTCCACGATAAACTGTTATAAAGATGTAAAAATCCAATTATGTTATGGTGTTTATACAGTGGAAGATAAAGAAATGGAGTTCCGGCAGATGGAAGACAGGGCTGCTATGGCTAGAAAAGCAGCTAAGAATAATATTTTGACTAATATTTTGTTTTATAAAGAACAATTTAAAGATTCCTTGTATAACAGGAAATTTATCGAAGAAAATATGCAGACTGCAATTACAGAGAAGCAATTTATGATGTATCTGCAACCAAAATATAGTATTGCAAAAAATGAGATTATTGGTGCAGAGGCTTTAGTAAGGTGGCAGCACCCAGAACGTGGAATGATATTTCCAAATCAATTTATTCCCATTATTGAAGAAAATGGGTTTATTAAAAAAGTAGATTATTACATCTGGGCAGAAGCATGTAGTTTTATTAAGAAATGTCAACAGAAAGGACTGAGATCTTTTCCTATTTCTGTAAATGTTTCAAGGATTCATCTCAGAGATAATGAATGTATTCAGGTACTGTCAGATTTAATTAAAAGTAATGGTATCAATAAAGAATTATTAGAACTTGAGATAACAGAATCGGCAGATGATCAACAAATCAGCAGAAAAGCATATCAGCTCAAAGAAGAAGGATTCACATTGTTGATGGATGACTTTGGCAGTGGATATTCTTCTTTAAATATTTTGTTAGAGACGCCTTTTGATATGATAAAACTCGATAAAAAATTCATAGAAAATATGATGGTGTCCAGTAAAGGGAGGTTGATATTGGAACATGTGGTGTTAATGGCAAATCAATTAGATCTGGGACTTCTTGCGGAGGGTGTGGAGACTAAGGAACAGGTTGACCTTTTGCAGAGTATTGGATGCGATCAGGTACAGGGATATTACTATGCAAAACCAATGCCAGAAAAGCAATTTTTTGAATTGCTGCAAAAACAGCAGCATGAAATAGGCTGAGTAATAAAAATCCCAGATATTTTCTAATTTAATTAAATACAAATAGATTTCATAGTCTATTTGTTATTTAATAAAACAAGAAGGGAAGGAGAATGTAAAGTTATGAAGAAAAACAAACGTAACAAAATTACTAGTCTGCTTCTGGCAGCAGTGATGCTGATTGGACTTTGGCAGCCAATGGGAAATGTCAAAGCCGAGGAGGATTTGCTGACAGGTACAGAGTTGTTAGCTCATTATGAGTTTACAGATGGAGGAACGGATTCTTCTGGTAACAACAATCATGCAGTGATTGGTAATGGTGTTACAGTTGCAAATGGAGTTGCCTCTCTGCCAGGTGGTGGGGCAGATGGTTCTGCATTTATCACCTTGCCAGAAGGAATGTTTGATAAACAAGATACTTTGACTGTTACCATGTGGTTAAAAGATAATGATCCCAGAACCTCATGGCTGGCTGCATTTTTTATTGGCAGCGCCAAAAACAGCAATGGTTATCCGACCAATTATTATTATTTCGTGCCTTGTGAAAAAGAACATAATACCTTAAAGTTGGTAATGACAGATTCTGTCAATGAACAACGGCCAATGGACACAGAAAAAGGATTTCGTCAAAGTGAGCAGACAGACGCCTATAAAGGGGTATGGACACATTATGCGATTGTGATTCGCCCTGATTCCATGAGCTGCTATATTGACGGATATTCCATTGGAACTCAGACAGTTTCCAGAAAAATCAGTGATTTTGGAACTGGACTGCAATCTTATATTGGAAAATCAAATTACTCAGATCCACTCTATCAGGGAGATTTTAAAGATGTTCGTGTCTATAAAAATGCCCTCAGTGAAGCACAAGTACGTCAAGTCGCAGGAATTCAAGATAATGTTGCACAGTATTCGATGGATATTGATGGAAGTAATATCACAAAACAGCTCAGTGACAGCCTCTATGGATTGTTTTATGAGGATATCAACAGTGCAGCGGATGGCGGGCTGTACCCAGAAATGGTAAAAAATTACTCTTTTGAGAATGCTTATATGCAAAAAGGGGATGAGAACAGCGAATATTTTAAAAAGAATGGATATGAGACTGTTGGACATTACAAGCTCCATTGGACGGCTTCTCCAGAAGAAAACTTTGAGGTAAACAGTGATCAAGATACAACAAACAGTTTGAATCAAAATAATCCTCACTATGCAATTTTAACTGGAAATGTCACTTTAAAAAATGGTGGATTTGCGCCGCAAAATAACCCAAATAGTGCGGCAATGCCTGTAAAACCACTAAATGCAGATAAAAAAACTGGTATCTATACGTTTTCTGCCTACACCAAAGCTCCACAAGGTTACAGCGGAAAATTAAATGTAAAATTGGTTGATAATAATAATCGTGCATTGACCAATGAACAGGAGATCTCTCTTGACGGGAATGGTACCTGGAAAAAAGTTACAGCAGAATTGACTTCGACGGTATCAGTAAATACAAAAGGAAAATTGATGCTTGCAGTCAAAGGTGCAGGCACAGATGAAAAGTTATATTTAGATATGGTTTCAGTAATACCACATGACAGTTATGGTTATGGAAATCCAAATTATGCCTGCGGCGTAGGTATTCGTCAGGATCTTTTAGATTTGATGATGGATTTAAATCCTAAATTTATGCGTTTCCCTGGCGGCTGTATTGTGGAAGGATTTAACTGGGAAGGTCTGTATGACTGGAGAGATTCGATCGGGCCTCTGGAGGAACGAAAAAGCGCTACCAACCGTTGGGAAAATTGGAACAACAAGAATCGTACCTGGGGATATATGCAGTCGTATGGATTTGGATATCATGAATTATTGTGTCTCTGTGAAGACTTCGGAATGGAACCATTTCCAATTTTAAGTGCAGGTTTACTCTGCCAGTATGAGACAAAAAACGTGGATGCAAAGACAGGAGAGGAGCTGCAGCGCTTTAAAGATATGGCCACACAGCTTTTGGATTACTGCTGGGGCGATGCCAATAGTAATGAATGGGCGAAAAAGAGAGCAGATAACGGCCATCCAGAACCATTTAACTTGAAATATCTTGGTATTGGTAATGAAAATCTTCAGGCAAAATATTTTGATAATTTTGATGAGATTAAAGCAGCCGTTGAGAGTTATGTGAAAGCAAATTATCCAGATCATGAGCTGCAGATTATATCCAGTGCAGGGCCTACTTCCACTGGAAATGACTTGGAATATGCTTATGACCGTTTGGCTCAGACAATGCCTGGACAGACATTAGTAGATGAGCATTATTATGAGTCAGAATCCTTTATGTATAATCAGTCTGATCGTTATGATTACTATCAGCGTGCCGATCAGGGTGGAAGCGATGTGTTTGTTGGTGAGTATGCAATCCGAAATAATAATAAATACAATACAGCGCTTGCAGAGGCATGTTATATCACAGGTCTTGAGCGCAACGCGGATGTCGTAAAAAATATATCTTATGCACCGCTGCTGTACAAAATTGGCAGTTTAAGCTGGGATCATGACTTAATCTATTTTGATGAATTTAATACAGCGAAATCCACAAACTATTATGTACAGAAGATGTTTTCCAACAATTATGGTACAGAATTGATTGGTACTGAACTGAAATCTGCAGATAGTGATTACAGTAATTATGGAAGTCCAATTCTTGGAACTGTATCTGCTGGAGGCTCTATCGACAAGATTACGGTTTATGATCAGAGTGGAAAAGTTCTTTTAGAGGATGATTTTAATGATAATTCCAATGGATGGACACAGTTTTCCACACAGGCAGGAAGCAGTGATTTCTCCATTAGTGGCGGACGTCTTGTATTTAATGAGAAGAGTGGTGTAAATGCTGTATATCTTCCAAAGGCTGTAGAAAACAAATGGAAAAATTTCAGGATTGAAATTGAAGGTTCTGTAAAGACATCTGGAACTGGCGGACTGGTGGTTGGCACCGGTCATGAAAAACAATATTACTGGTATCATCTGGGCAAAGATGGAGCAGGCACATGCATGGAAGTGACCAGACCAGAGCGCGGTAAAACAGAATTGACAACAAAGAGTTTGGGAAATAATTATTCTAACAAACATTACAAAACAGAATCATTAGTAAAAGTAAAGACAAATGATCCTATGCATGTAAGCTTTAATTTCGGTGTAAATGGAAAATTAGAGGCTAATTATACCAGCAACAGTGTCACCAATACCGCAAAGTATGATTTTTCAAGCGCCTTAAATCAGTATCAGACAGATATTTACCAAGTGGTAAATAAAGATAGCGAGAATATCTATATTAAGTTGGTAAATCCAGATCGAAAGAATAAATCAATTACACTGAATTTTAAGAATTTGCCAGTTGGCGCAGAGTCAGAGGTAACAACCTTGACAGGAAATTTAAATGATGCCAATGCAATTGGCAATGAGGTAGTAGCGCCTACATCTTCTGTTTTACAGAATATTCAAAATCGTCAGCTTTTGTACACACTTCCTGCATATTCAGTGAATGTGATTCGGGTGCCTCTGACAAAAGGGCCTGAAATTACAAAAGCAAAGCTGCAAGAATTAGTAAATCAGGTGAAGAAATTAGATAAGTCTAAGTATACAACGGAATCGTGGGCAGCATTGCAGAATGCATTGGCTAACGCTGAAAATCTGCTTGCCAGTGCAGATCAGTATGAGGATATGGAGATACCTTATAATAAGCTGAAACAGGCAAAGGATGCTTTGAAGTTAAATCCGACAACACCCTCTCCAAGCAGTGTAAAACTGAATGTTGGGAAGAAGCTGACACTTGGACAGAAAGAAAAACTAACCTTAAAAGCAACAGTTAAACCTGCGAAGGCTTCTCAGAAAGTAACCTGGAAATCCAGTAAAAAATCTATTGTAGAGGTTAAGAATGGTAAGATAACAGCGAAAAAGCCTGGAAAAGCTGTCATCACAGTAATGACAAAGAATAATAAAAAAGCTAAATGTACTATTACTGTAAAGAAAGCTCCAAAGAAGATTAGTTTAAATGCAAAGAAGAAGACTTTGAAGAAAGGAAAGACATTCCGCATTAAGGTAAAATTCCCCAAGAATACTTATAGTAATAAGCTTACCTATACTTCTAATAAGAATAAAATTGCTACAGTTTCCTCTAAGGGAGTGGTAAAGGCCAAAAAGAAAGGCAGTGCTGTGATTACAGTAAAGACTTTTAATGGAAAAAAGGCAAAACTTTCAATTAAGGTGAAATAGAGAAATAAAAAAATAATATTTTAAAATCAAAAACCCTGCATTTTGCGGGGTTTTTGGTTTTAAAAAGGATATTTAAAATCCTATTGACTTTACAACTAATTTGTTGTATTTTATAATAGAAGTTAATAAATAGCCTCTCGGATTCATAATGAGTTGGCTTAGATTTGTATTTTGATAACTGAATATTGTGAAGTTTTGGAAAGATATCAGATAAATGTGGAAAAAAGGGCGCACTTTTCCCTTGATATTAGATGAGATTTTTTTGAAATTGTGGTATGCTTATTTTGAAGTTGCCATTCGTGAGAATGTAAAAATCGTGTCTACACGGGTCGGCATTTTCCATGCATCAAGATGTTGGAGCATCATGATGGCATAAAGGCGGCAGTACCACATCTTAGAGGATCGGTGTCTGCCGTCTTCTAGTTTATAATCTATTTTTTCACGCTTATTTGATCGTTCGACAGAGG
>Ga0137306_103105_pt1 | contig 12766 bp, 11 predicted proteins | sample Inofroosms_March_FD_97187 | JGI IMG/M metagenome (GOLD analysis project Ga0137306, IMG submission 97187) | Mouse cecal microbial communities from Vienna, Austria - N-Acetylneuraminic and N-Acetylglucosamine D2O microcosms_March | ecosystem: Host-associated > Mammals > Digestive system > Large... | reverse complement strand
GCGTCCCGGAAGTTTGGTCTGGAACCCAAACTTCCGTTGCCTCACTGCCCCTCGACCCCGCAATTTTTTGAAAAAAATTGAGTAAAACTTTAGGGCTTGTTTGAAAATAGAGAAATAGACGGATGGTTCGTAAAAAGCGAGCGGTTGCAAGGAAAAAAGCACAGGAATACTTGCTGTATTCCGCGCATTTTTGACGCGGCAGCTGCCGCTTTTTGTAGAAAAAGACGGCTATTTCGATTTTTCAAACAGCCCCTAGGTTTAGGTCGGGGAAGAAGGAAGTTGCGCCCAGCCTGCCGGGGCGGGTCCGAACTGTGAATTGGAGGAAAGATGGATGGAAAATCGAGTGGAACGGGCGGTCACAAACCATGATAGGGGGTATAACTGTGCACAGTCGGTCGTCTGCGCCTATTGCGAGCTGTTCGGGATGGACGAGTCCGCCGCGTTCCGGCTGGCGGAGGGATTCGGCGGCGGCATGGGCGGCATGCAGGACGGGACCTGCGGCGCAGTGACCGCAATGTATATGTTGGCAGGGGTGAAAGGCAGCAGCGGCGGGGTCGAAAACGGGATCAGCAAGGTGGAAACCTATGAGCAGGTACAGAAGCTCTGCGCGGCGTTCAAGGAGCAGAATGGTACGGTGATCTGTCGCGAGCTGCTCGAAAAGAATGATATGTCGCTCGAACGGCCATGCAACCGCTGGATTGCGGATGCTGCCCGGATCGTGGAGGCACAGCTTGTCGGGGATGCAGAGGCACAGACCCAAAAATGATCCGGATTACGAATTGCAGGCTTTGTCCGCGCGTCTGCGGGGCTGACCGCACATCCGGGCAGGGAGACTGCGGCGGCGGAAATCAGGTGCGGGTGGCGCGTGCTGCCCTGCACTTTTGGGAGGAACCCTGTATCAGCGGTCAGAACGGATCGGGCACTGTCTTTTTCTCGGGATGCCCGCTGCGCTGCTGCTTCTGCCAAAATGGAAAGATCAGTGCGGGGAATTTTGGAAAAGAGATTTCGGTCAATCGGTTGGCCGAAATTTTTCTTATGTTGCAGGCACAGGGGGCACATAACATCAATCTGGTGAACCCGACCCATTACCTCCCGTGGGTGCGGGACGCATTACAGCTTGCCAGGCTGCGGGTGCCGGTGGTCTGGAACTCGGGCGGCTATGAGCGGGCGGAAGCCCTGCGCGCGATGGAGGGACTGGTGGATATCTACCTGCCTGATCTGAAATATGCCGGCTCTGTCCGGGCGGAGCGTTATTCCGGTGCGTCCGATTATTGGGCGGCAGCTACCAAAGCAATCCGGGAGATGCACCGCCAGACGGGAAAACCAGTGTGGGATGCGTCCGGCCTGCTTCGGAAAGGGGTGGTGATCCGGCATCTTGTGCTGCCAAAGGGGGTACAGGATGCGGCAGCAGTGCTCGACTGGATCGCGGGGACTTTCCTGCCGGGGGAAGTGCTTGTCAGCCTGATGAGCCAGTACACCCCATGCGGTGATCTGGAGCGGTTCCCTGAGCTGCGACGGAGGGTCAGCAGCTATGAATATAAAATAGTGTTGGCACATGCGCAGTCGCTCGGGCTGGAAGGGTTTATGCAGGAGCGTTCCTCCGCGCGGGAGGAATACACACCGCCGTTTGATCTGGAAGGAGTCTGAAAACGCTGGGGTCATGCGGCGTGCAGGATGGTCCGCCGGTGTCTGGAAAAGGGCAGGTGCCGGAGGTCTTTCAGCCGGATAAAAAATCTCCGGCGGCTCATCCGGGCACAGAACCCCCCAAAACCAGTGCAGGCGGTGAGCTGCACAGCAAACTGTATCGGGTTAATCATGTCGGTTTCCAATGCACCGACTGTGCCAAATACCAGAAAGAATGCGAGCAATACGCCTGCCTGGAAAAGGAAGCGGACCCGCCTGACCAGTTTCATACCTTCACCTGCTTTTTTTAAAAATTAGGAACGTTTGTTTCTAAAACTATAATACAACTTTTTGGAGTTGTCAAGCTAAAGAACAACTTTTTATCGAAATTTGAATTGACAAAAACAACTACTCGCTGTATAATGGAAAAAGAAGGGACGAAAGGTGGTCGGCAGGATGTTTGCAGAGCGGTTGAAGGAGCTGCGTAAGATGCGCAGATTCTCCCAACATGCACTGGCGGAACGGCTGGGGATCAGCCAGCAGGCGGTCGGAAAATGGGAAACTGGGAAGTCCACGCCTGATCCCGCCACCTTGCGGGAGATCGCGGATATTTTTGAGGTGTCAGTCGACCTGCTGCTAGGGCGGGAGCTGATCCCGCCAGCGTCCGCGGGGGCGGCAGGGGAGGTTCTTCTGCCCATCCTGGGGACTGTCCGCGCGGGCTATGGGGCGCTTGCTTTTCAGGAGTACCGCGGGACGGAACCCGCCAGCGTGCATAATCCGGAGGAATATTTCTATCTGGTGGTGAGCGGCGACAGCATGGAACCGCGGATCAGCAGCGGGGATCTCGCGCTGGTCCACAGGCAGCCGGATGTCGAGAGCGGCGAGCTGGCGGTGGTGCTGGTCGACGGGGAGGAAGGAACCCTCAAGCGGGTGGTGAAACGGGATGGCGCGGTGATTTTGCAGCCGTTTAACCAGTCCTACCAGCCACAGATTTTTATGGGGGAGGAGCTTTCCCAGCTCACGATTGTGGGGAAGGTCGTGGAAACAAAAACCAAATGGTGATTGCATTTTTGAGGAAATTGTGCTAGACTAAAACCATCCGTTTTGGACGTTTATTGATACACGGAAAAGGGGTTTTATTGTGAATATTTGGCATGACATTTCTCCCAAAAGGATCACAAAAGAAGATTTTATTGCGGTGATCGAGATTGGCAAGGGCGGCAAGAACAAGTATGAACTGGATAAGGAAACCGGATTGATCATTCTGGACCGCATCCTTTACACCTCCACCCACTATCCTGCGAACTACGGGTTCATTCCCCGCACCTATGGGGACGACGGTGACCCGCTGGATGTGTTGGTGCTCTGTTCGGAATCGCTGATTCCGCTGAGCCTGGTTCGCTGCTATCCGATCGGTGTGATCTCGATGATCGACAATGGCAAATACGATGAAAAGGTCATCGCGATCCCGTTCAACGACCCGATGTATAATATGTATAAGGACATTGATGAGCTGCCCAAGCATATTTTCGAGGAGATGCGCCATTTCTTCACCGTCTATAAGGAGCTGGAAGGAAAACAGACTGCGGTCAATGAGGCGTCCGGCTCGGAAGCCGCGCTGGGTATCATTCAGGCAGCGGTTGATAACTACATAGAGAAATTCTGCAAGGGATAACGAATGAAACCGTCCCCCGGTATCTCCGGGGGCTTTTTTATGCAGTTTTTTGTCAGCCAAGTTTTTTCATAGAAAAACGAAGATTTTTCTATCGCTTTTTCGGGTAATTTTCACTAAAATAAAAACATCCCCAGCGGTTACAATGGTAGCATCAAAGCAGCTCAAAACGGGGCAGGATTTTGAAGTGGTGAGCAGAATGCTGTCTGACAGCTTTGCATGGAACCCGGGGAAACGGATAAAGACAGAAACACCACAGCTATTTTAGGAGGAAAAAATGATGAAAAAATTACTTGCTTCCATCCTTGCAGCAGCAATGATCGGTACCGCGCTCGCGGGCTGCGGCGGTTCCGGGTCCACCTCTTCGGCGGCGCCGGCTTCTTCTGCCGCACCGGCCTCTTCGGAAGCCCCGGCGGCCTCTTCGGCTCCGGCTGAAACCCCGGCTCCGGCAGCGTCTGACCTGAATGTAGGCGTATTCTATTACACCTTCTCGGATGTCTACATCACCAGCGTGCGCACCAACATGGATGCGAAGCTCAACGAGCTGGGCGTCACCTTCCAGAACTACGACGGCAACAACAACCAGGCCAACCAGCTCGACCAGATCAATACCGCGATCACCAACGGATGCAACCTGCTGGTTGTCAACATCGTTGAGACCTCTTCGCCGGATGCGGCGCAGACCGCCTGTGATGCCGCCAAAACTGCCGGTATCCCGATCATCTTCTTCAACCGCGAGGTTGCGGATGATGTTGTCAACAGCTATGAGAACTGCGCGTTTGTCGGCACTGACGCCGCCGAGGCTGGTCACATGCAGGGCCAGATGATCGCCGAGTACCTGCTCGCTAACTACGATGCAGTGGACCTCAACAAGGACGGGGCCATCTCCTATGTCATGTTCAAAGGCCAGGAGGGCAACGCAGAGGCCGAGTACCGCACCCAGTTCGCGGTTGAGGATTGCGACAAGCTGCTCGCAGAGGCTGGCAAAGAGCCGCTGGCATTCTACAACGCGGGCAACGCCTCCAAGTACCTGGTTGACCAGACCGGCGCATGGTCTTCGCAGGCTGCAACCGACTACATGAACACCATCCTCGCTGAGTACTCCGAGGCAAACAACAACATGGTCGAAATGGTCATCGCGAACAATGATGGCATGGCTGAGGGTGCAATCGCGGCGCTTCAGGCTGCCGGCTACAACAACGGCTATGATGAAGAGAACAATATTGGCAAGTTCATCCCGGTATTCGGGGTAGACGCGGTGGATTCCGCGAAGGAGAAGATCCAGAATGGCCAGATGACCGGTACCATCATGCAGGATGCAGAGGGCATGGCCAACACGATCACCGCTCTGGTTTCCAACCTCAACAGTGGGGCGGCCCTGATGGATAATACTTCCAGCTTCAATGTAGACGCTGGCGTAGCTAAAATCCGTGTCCCGTACGGCGTATACACCGGCTGAGTGAAGCGCTCCAACACAAACGCGTACCAACCGGAAGGATAAAAGCGGAGTGTGCGGGGCTGTCTGATGACAGCCCCGCATACTGCGGATTCCGGAGCCGTTTTCGACAGGGTCTGTCCGGAAGGCCGGGGCATCGTCTTTTGCCCGGTTTTCAGGCAGGCTGTGGGGAAGGGTTGCGGAATCCGCCGCAGAGAGAGGAGGAGTCACATGGATCGGCCAGCACTGCTGGAAATGAAGAATATCAGCAAAGAGTTCCCCGGTGTCAAGGCGCTGGACAACGTGTCGCTGACAGTCCGCCCCGGCACCGTCCATGCGCTGATGGGCGAGAACGGCGCGGGTAAATCGACGCTGATGAAATGTCTGTTCGGGATTTATAGCAAGGACGGCGGCACGATCACGCTGGAAGGCAAAGAGGTCAACTTCAAAAGCTCCAAGGAAGCGCTGGAAAACGGCGTTGCTATGGTACATCAGGAGCTGAACCAGGCACTTACCCGGAGTGTGCAGGATAACCTGTGGCTGGGGCGTTACCCCAAGGTAGGCGGGGTGATGGTCAGCGAGCGGATGATGCGGCAGCGGACAAAGGAGATTTTTGAAAACCTCGAAGTTAAGGTCAATCCTTTGGCGATCATGTCCACCATGCCGGTTTCCCAGCGGCAGATGGTGGAGATTGCAAAGGCGGTTTCGTACGATGCGAAGATCATCGTATTTGACGAGCCGACCTCCTCCCTGACCGAAACCGAGGTTGAGCACCTGTTCCGCATCATCACGATGCTCAAGGAAAAGGGCTGCGGGATCATCTATATCTCGCACAAGATGGAAGAAATCCTGCGGATTTCGGACGACGTCACGATCATGCGTGATGGTACCTGGGTGGCGACCCGCGCGGCAAAAGAGCTGACGATGGAAGAGATCATCCGGCTGATGGTCGGGCGCGAGCTGACCAATCGGTTCCCGCCCAAAACCAACAAACCCGGCGAAGTAATTCTGGAGGTCGAGCATCTGCAAGGGCGGTACACCCGGCTCAAGGATGCATCGTTCAGCCTGCATAAAGGGGAGATTCTCGGGATCGCGGGTCTGGATGGCTCAGGACGTACCGAAGTGCTGGAAAACCTGTTCGGGGTGATGACCAAGGAGAATGGCAGCACGATCCGCCTGCATGGCAAAGAGATTTTCAACCACTCCCCGCAGGAGTCGATCAAAAACGGCTTTGCCCTGCTGACCGAGGAGCGGCGCGCGACCGGCATCTTCGGCATCCGGGATATTCTGGAAAACACCGTCATCTCTAACCTGAAAAGCTATCTGATGGCCGGTATCTGCCTGAACGACAAAAAAATGGCAGAGGACACCGACTGGGCGATCAAGGCGATGCATATTAAGACGCCCAGTCAGAAAACCCAGATCCGCTCCCTCTCGGGCGGCAACCAGCAGAAGGTGATTATTGGCCGCTGGCTGCTGACCAAACCGGAGGTGCTTTTGCTGGATGAACCGACGCGCGGTATTGACGTCGGGGCAAAGTATGAAATCTATCAGCTCATCATCGACCTTGCGAACGAGGGCAAGGGGGTTATCATGGTATCCTCCGAAATGCCGGAGCTGCTCGGCGTCTGCGACCGGATTCTGGTCATGTCGGGCGGGCAGGTGGCCGGTGAGGTGGATGCGAAAAACACCAGTCAGGAGGAGATCCTGACGCTGGCTGCGAAATATGTATAGGAGGGGGATGCACCATGAGTAACAATCCCGGAAAAGCGATCGCAAAACAGCCGTGGGATGCCAAACGGGTCGGCAACCTGCTGTTGAACAATGCCCTGTTTATCCTGATGTTTATTGCGATTATTTATATCGCGATCCGCAACCCGAACTTCATCAAACCAGCTTCGCTCATCAACATCATCGCGCAGACTGCGGCTTATCTGCCGGTGGCGCTGGGCGTTGCAGGTTGTATCGTGCTCACCGGTACCGACCTTTCAGCGGGCCGTATCGTTGGCCTGACCGCCTGTGTCTCGGCTTCCCTGCTTCAGGCAGTGGGCGGTGCGAACAAGATGTGGCCCAACATCGGCACCCTGCCGATTCCAGTGGTCATCCTGATCGCGATTCTGATTGGCGCGGCGTTTGGCGCGTTCAACGGTTTCTTTGTTGCAAAGTTTAAGCTCCACCCGTTTATCGTGACCCTCGGCACCCAGCTGATCGTATATACCCTGCTGCTGCTCTATGTCAAGATGGGCAACAACAATGGTATGGCGATTTCGGGTCTGGACGATTCCTATAAGACCTTTATCACCGGCTCGCTCTTCTCGATTGCGGGAACCCCGATTCCCAACTATATCTGGATCGCAGTTTTCCTCACCGCGCTGATGTGGTTCATCTGGAACAAGACCACCTTTGGTAAAAACATGTTTGCGCTTGGTGCGAACGAGGAAGCGGCCCGCGTTTCGGGTGTCAATGTCATCATGACCACCATCATGGTCTTTGCGCTGGCAGGTGCGATGTACAGTATCACCGGCTTTATCGAGGGCGCACGTGTCGCGTCCAATACCGCGAACACCGGCTTCAACTATGAGCTGGATGCGATCGCGGCCTGCGTCATCGGCGGCGTCTCGTTCGTCGGCGGTATCGGTAAAATCCGCGGCATCGTGATCGGCGTCCTGCTGCTCAGGCTGATTTTCATCGGCCTGAACATGATCGGTATTAACCAGGATTTGCAGTACCTCATCAAGGGCGGCATCATCCTCTTCGCCTGTGCACTTGACATGCGGAAATATCTGGTCAAAAAATAAAATTCCCTGTTCTTCAAAAGCCCGCTGCTGGTTTCCAGCAGCGGGCTTTTGCCATTTCGCGAAATTTACATTGCGTAAAACTTTTAAACGCGAAGCAGGCTCTTGGGGTATGGCATCTAAAGCGGATTTGTAGTATAATCGAAGTATTTCAAAGAATGAAAAAGGGGGACAGGTATGCAGCCCTACCGCGTACTTCTGGTGGATGACGAAGAGGACATCCGGGTCGGCATCAGCCGCAAGATGGACTGGGAATCGCTTGGCTTCTCGCTGGTCGGGGAGGCAGAAAACGGACAGGAAGCCCTTGAACTGGCGGAACAGCTCCGCCCGGATGTTGTTCTGACCGACATCCGGATGCCGTTTATGGATGGACTGGAACTCTGCCGCATCCTGACCCGGAGCCTTCCGGCAGCCAGATTTGTGCTGTTTTCCGGCTTTGACGACTTTGAATATGCAAAACAGGCGATCCAGATGAACGTCTTTGAATACATTCTCAAGCCGATCAGCGCACAGGAGCTTTCGGAGGTACTGGACAGGCTGAAAAAGCAGCTCGACGCGCATCGCGCAGAGGTCCAGAACCTGGAAACCCTCCGGAGGCAGTACGAGGAATCGCTCCCGATCCTGCGTGAATTGTTCTATACCCAGCTGCTGGACGGGCGCATCCGCGCAGAACAGGCAGCAGCCCGCGCGGCGCGCTACGACATCGACCTCAGCGGCTGTGCGTGGACGGTTGGTATGGCGCAGTTTGACAGCCCGGACGAGCGCGGGGAACTGCTTGCCCTCTCGGTGCGGGCATTCCTTGAGGACAACCTGTATGCGCAGCAGGGCTGTACCTGCCGGGCGTTCCTCTATGGGGATTCGGTCGCGCTGCTGGCGGGGTTCGACCACAGCCCGCAGATGTACCGTCTGACCGAGGAGGTCAACCGGGTCTGCAAGCTGGCAAAAAGTTATCTGAACCTCACCCTGACGGTGGGGGTCGGCCTGCCCTGCACCGCAATCGGGGAAATCCCGCTCGCGGCTGCGGGCGCACGCAGTGCGCTCGACTACCGGGTGCTGGTGGGCGCCGGGCGCGCGATTTACATCGGGGACCTGGAACCGGACAGCGGGACAGCGTCCACCTTTGACGAGAACGACGAGCGGGAGCTGGTCGGGGCGGTCAAACTCGGCACGCCGGAGGAGGTACGCGCGGTGGTGAGCCGTCTGGCGGGCAAAATCCGCGAGGCCGGACTGGCGCTCCCGCAGTGCCACCTGTTTTTTCTCGAGCTCTTCACCAGCCTGCTGCGCCTGACCCGTGGAGCGGGGCTGGAGATGGAGTCGGTTTTTGGCGAGGGTTTTACCGGCGCGGTACAGATCACCGATTTTGATTCGATTGAGGAGCTGGAAAACTGGTGCGTTGACCGGTGCCTGCGCATCCATGAGCTGCTCGGCCGGCGCAGGACCGATTCCACAGGCCGTACGGTCGAGAAAGCCAAGGCGTTTATCGAAGGCCACTATGCGGAAACCGACCTTTCGGTCGAAACCCTCTGCGCCTATCTGCACCTGAGCCCCGCCTACTTTTCGACCCTGTTCAAGCGGGAAACCGACATGAGCTTTACCGCCTATGTGACACAGGTGCGGATGGAACACGCGGCCGACCTGCTGCGCAACAGCGAGGACAAAACCTATCTGATCGCGGAAAAGACAGGGTATCTGGACCCGAACTATTTCAGCTATGTCTTTAAAAAACATTTTGGCCTGTCTCCGACCAGATTCCGCGGTGGGTGATATGGTCAGCATACTGGAAAACAGGTACCTGTTTTCAGTGGCGGGCTTTTGCACGCCATCACACAGCGTGTGCCCGATGCGGGATGGAAGCTGTTACAGGCGGCTTTCTATGGCAGGATCGCCGCAGGCTGGAAAAGGGTCAGGAGGGTTCTTTTTCAGCGTTTTCATGATATGCCGGAAAAGGGGGAAGAGAAAATGCGCAGGCTGATCGGCCGGATGGTGGAGCGGTGGCGGAGCTTTTACCGCAGATCGAGCATCCAGATGATCCTTTCCCTCTCGTTTACAGCGGTCGCGGTGACTGGCATGATCTTTCTTGGACTGTCGCTGTTCCTGCGGTTTTCGGTTTCGACCAACCATCAGCTCGCCGAGAGCAGCGAGCGGGTGATGGCGCAGGTCAACCTGCACCTCGATTCCTACCTGCGCAGCATGATGCGGATGTCGGATACGGCCTATTACCGGGTCATCAAGCGGATAGACCTGGAGACCGACACGATTGATACCGAGCTGAACCTGCTCTACGAGGGGAACCGGGACATGTTGGTGTCGATTGCGGTTTTTTCTCAAAAGGGGGAGCTGGTTTCGGTTGCCCCTCTTTCCACCCTGAAAAACAGCATTTCCCCGCAGTGGCAGGAGTGGTTCCTCTCCGCGCAGGGAAAGATCGAGAACCTGCATTTTTCCACCCCGCATGTTCAGAACCTGTTTGAAGACCCGGATTATCGCTACCGGTGGGTGGTGTCGCTCAGCCGGCAGGTCGAACTGACCCGCGGCGGCCGGACCGAGAGCGGGGTGCTGCTGGTGGATATGAACTTTGGCGGGATCGAGCAGATCTGTAAGGATGTGGAGCTTTCTCCCTCGGGAGGGTACCTCTACCTGATCGACGGAAACGGCGAGATCATCTACCATCCGCGTCAGCAGCTGATCTATTCGGACCTGCTGGAGGAAAACAATCTCCAGGCTGCACAGTATCCGGATGGCAGCCACGAAGAACTGTTCCAGGGCAGGCAGCGGCAGGTGATCGTCCGGACGGTGGGGTATACCGGCTGGAAACTGGTCGGTGTGGTACCGCTCGACGGGATGCTGGACGACTATGACCAGCTGTTCCTCTTTGCATTGTTTGTGGTGCTTTTCTCGGTCTTTCTGCTTGCGTTTATCAATCTGCGTCTGTCCGAGGGCATTTCGGTGCCCATCAAGGCGCTCGACCGGTCGGTCAAAGAGCTGGAAGCCGGAAGCACCGAAGTGGATTTCAATGTCAGCGGCCCGTATGAGATCGAGCACCTTGGCCGCTCGATCGACTCACTGGTCTCGACCATGCACCATCTGATGGACGACATCATTGAACAGGAGCAGCAGAAACGCCGGAGCGAACTGGACGTGCTCCATTCCCAGATCAACCCGCATTTCCTCTATAATACGCTGGATTCGGTGATCTGGATGACTGAAAACGGGCGGACTGACGAGTCGGTCCGGATGGTGACCTCCCTCGCGCGGCTGTTCCGGATTTCGTTAAGCAAGGGAAAAATGATTATCCCGGTTGCGGATGAGCTGGAGCATGCCCGGCATTACCTCACCATCCAGCAGATGCGGTACAAAAACCGGTTCACCGCCCGGATTTCGGCTGAGGACGGCGTACCGGCGCTTTATACGATCAAATTGGTGGTCCAGCCGATTCTGGAAAACGCGATCTACCACGGGATGGCCTATGCGGACGGGGAAGGCGAAATCCTGATCCATGCCTTTCTGGAAAACGGCGATCTGGTGATCGAGGTGGCGGATAACGGGCCGGGTATGCCAAAGGAACTGGCTGACCGTCTGCTGGACCAGGAGTACAGCCCGCCGGGGTCCAAAGGTTCGGGAATCGGCCTGCGAAATGTCCACCAGCGCATCCGGCTGACCTTCGGGGAGCCGTACGGTGTGACCATCCAGAGCGAGCCGGACAACGGGACTGTTGTCCGTATCCGGGTTCCGGCGCTCAAAACACCCGATGCAGGAACGGGGAAAGGGGAAGCCAGATGAAACGCAGACATATCTTTCAGATGGGAGTGCTCTCCCTGTTCGGGATGGGGGTGCTGCTCTCAATGGTTGCATTCGATCCGCCCGGCCTGCACCGGAAACAGGAGCTTTTGTCTCTTTCCGTCATCCTTCGGGGGGCCGACAGTGCCAGCTGGCCGGCGCGGCAGGGGATGGAACAGGCGGCGGTCGATCTGGGCGCGGAGCTGCGTTTTCTGGCGCTCGACCGCCCCAACCATGCGGGCGAACAGAGCAGCCTGCTTGCGCGTGAGGTGGAAGGCGGCGCCGACGGGATCATATTGGTGCCAGCGGATACCGAAGCACTCTCGGGCGATGTGCGGCGGGCAGCGGCAGAAACCACAGTTGTGACGATCGAATCGGATATGTCTGCCAGCGGGGCGGTTGCCTGTATTTCGGCGGACAACGCCGCACTGGGGGAAGCGCTGGGGCGTGCCGCGATCAACGGGGTGCCGCTCGGCGGGACGGTCCTGCTGCTCGACAGCGTTCCAGGCAGTTCAGGTATGGCACAGCGCCTGTCACAGGCCGCACGCATCCTGGAGGAAAATGGGAGGCGGGCGGAAGCGCTCGGTATCCCGGACGCACACGACCTGGGCGAGTTTCTGTCAGAGAGGTACCGCACCGACCCGCCCGATGCAGTGGTTGCCTTTGATTCGGAAACACTCGAATCTGCGGCGCGGCTGGCGCGGGAGTTTGAAAAGCCGCCGCTGCTCTATGGGATGGGCGGCACCAATGTGGTGGTCTCAGGTCTCGAACGCGGGGAGATCATGGCGATCGCCTCCCAGAATGAGTTCGCGGCCGGGTATCTGGCGGTCGAAGCAGCGGCACAGGCGGCGCGGGATGCGCCGCAGCAGGCGGTGGAGCCGCTGCCCTTTCTGATTTCCCGGCAGGAGAATATGTATGATTCCAACCATGAAAAGCTGCTCTTCCCGGTCACGCGGTAGGAGCCATGTAGAGGTGACAGCAATGAACCATTCATTTTTGAGAAGGGCGGCCCTGCTGGCAGCAATCGGTTTTTGCTGTCTGGCCGGATGCGCGGAGGAAGAACCGGAAACGGTACGGATCGGCGTGGCGCTCTACCAGCAGGATGACACCTTCCTTTCAACCATTGTTCAGAATCTCGAACAGCAGGCGAAAGAGCGGGAAACAGCGGACCGAAAGCTCAACCTGAATATTGCGGATGGGCGGGGCAGCCAGGCGGCGCAGAATGAACAGATTGAGCGTTTTCTGAAGCAGGGCTATGATGTGGTCTGCGTCAACATCGTGGACCGTACCGCGGCCGCAGTGCTGATCGATAAGGCGCGTGCATCCAACGTGCCGCTGATCTTTTTCAACCGGGAGCCGGTGGAAGAAGACCTGATGCGGTGGGATAAGGTGTTTTATGTCGGGTCGGATGCGGAGCAGTCGGGGCTGCTTCAGGGCGGAATCGTGCGGGATGTGTGGAAGGCTGAC
>Ga0137306_103101_pt1 | contig 12785 bp, 9 predicted proteins | sample Inofroosms_March_FD_97187 | JGI IMG/M metagenome (GOLD analysis project Ga0137306, IMG submission 97187) | Mouse cecal microbial communities from Vienna, Austria - N-Acetylneuraminic and N-Acetylglucosamine D2O microcosms_March | ecosystem: Host-associated > Mammals > Digestive system > Large... | reverse complement strand
TTGTATTTGTCTTGCCGAAATATTCCTTTTTTCACTCCCAGATATAGCAAAATTTTCCATTAATATTATAAGCGCAAAGAAGCCGAATATCAACCAAAATATAACAACCATGTAGCAGATTGCTTTCCTTCGCCCTCGCTTGAATATTGCATATAAAAATGTGGAAATTGTCTGATCCCAAACTTAATTTCTTATCCGGAACCATAATGAGAGTCCACATTACCAACTGCACAGAAAATAGTATGATTATGACAATACCCTTTGTCTATATGCGTTGCAATCATATAGGCTTTATTCATTTTTCTAGCAGTTTTTCCACCAGCTCTATCCCTACTTGCTGTTATTTTCTTGCCCTGCACTCCATTCTAAATGCATTTCATAAGGGGGCATGGTCATACCCCCCTGCATCTTCTCAGCCATCCGCCTTTCAGATAATAAACAATAAAAAGCATCGACGTCACCGACCACGTCAGCGGGTAGCTGAACGCCACGGTTGAGACCTCCGGCCGCAGCGGCACCACTGCCAGGTTCCAGGCGACGCGCAGCACGCAGATGCCGACGCAGGTCATGAGCATCGGCGGGACGGCGTCGCCGCACCCGCGCGTCGTGCCGCCGAGGATTTCAATACAGATGTATGTGATATAGCTGGGCGAAATCACCCGCATCATCCCAAGCCCAATCGAGACCACGCCGGGGTCATCGGTAAACAGACCAAAAAAGACGCGCCCGCCCGCAAGCACAATGACACTCAGAAGCACACTCGTAAATGCCGCCATGCCCAGACAGATGCGCACGCTCTTTTTGATGCGGTCGTACTTGCCCGCGCCAAAATTCTGCCCTGCAAAGGTCGTAATTGACACGCCGTACGCGCCCATAATCATCCAGAAAATACCATCCACCTTGCCGTATGCCGTCCATGCCGCAATCGTGTCCGTCCCGAACGCATTGATACTCGACTGGATGATGAGGTTCGATGCCGAGTACATGGTGGACTGAATCCCCGCCGGCAGTCCGATACGGATGATGTTGTGCAGCAGCACTGGCGAAAAACGGATTTCCCGGACAAAAAGCCGGTAGGAATCCTCCGTCCGCATCAGCGCCGCCAACACCATCAGCGCGCTGATGACCTGCGACAGCGCAGTCGCCACTGCCACGCCGACCACACCCATTTTCAGGACAGTCACAAAAAGAATATCCAGCACGATATTGACAAAACAGGACAGAATCAAAAAATAGAGCGGACGTTTCGAATCCCCCACTGCGCGCAGAATACCCGAGCCCATGTTGTAGACAAGCGAGGGAATGACACCCAGAAAATAAACGCGCATATACACAACGGAGAGCGAGAGAACCTCGTCCGGCGTATTCATCGCCCTGAGCGCTGCGCCCGAAAAAAGAATCCCCAGCGCCATAATCACGGCGCCGCCCGCGATGGAGAGCGCCATGGCGGTGTGCACGGTTTTCTTCACATCCTCATCTTTCTCTGCACCATAATACTGCGCAATAATCACGGTCGCGCCAGAGGAAAGCCCCGTAAAAAAACCAATCAGCAGATTAATCAGCGTCGCCGCAGGCCCGCCCACTGCCGCCAGCGCCTCCTTCCCGACGAACTTCCCCACAATCACGGCATCCGTCGTATTGTAGAGCTGCTGGAAAAAGGTGCCAAACAAAATTGGGAAAAAGAAAAAAAGGAGCTGTTTCCAGATAACTCCCTCCGTAATCTGATTGGAAATGTGACGACTTCCTGTTTTCATAAGTACCTCCTGATTCCGGTGAAAGCGGTTTTATGACAACCCCTTTCACCGGAAAAAACAATAATAATCTACTGTGTAAACGAAACACTTTCCAGAATCGCGTCAAACATCGGATTGGCGGTATTGCCAAAATCCTCATGGATATAAAACTCAAAAGTGACAAGCGTGTCACCTTTCTGCACTGCGACAAGCGTGTCATTGAACACACTTCCGCTGTTGTCTTCCATCTTTCCGACAGCCTTCAATGCCGGCAGTCCTCCGACTTCCATCTCGCTGATGTCATAACCATTTTCCGCAAAATACTCCCTGTCAAGCTGCAAATCGTTGTAAGAGTCAATATACATCAAAGACATGTCCCAGATGTTATCCTCCTCATAACGGGAGCAGAGCATCAGGGACAGCTCCTCATTTTCTGAAATGTCCTCCACGTCCCACAGATATGGATATGAAAGGTTCATTCCCAGTGCTTCAATTGTATGCTGCTCCATCACAGGCATCGGAATCTCCGGCTCCATCTTCATCGCGGCGTCAAGCTCCTCCTGCGTGATGGTAATATTGGGTTCGGTTCCTGTATCCGCAAGAATCTTCTGCGCCACAACACGCGTGAGCGGTGCAAGCACGGAAAAATGGTCGGCACCTTCCATGACATAGCAATGGATATTTTCATTGTTGGAGGTGCGTTCGATTTTCTTCAGATTCGCGGAATTTCCATCACTTCCTTCTATTAAAAAAGTGGGTGATTTCACGCTGTCCAGCCAGTAAATCGGGGAGCGCATCTTATACTCCTCCTTGTTGTCCGTATCAAACGTGAACTGGCTGTTGTTGTGGTACTCAATCTTGTCCACCGCACCAAATGCAAACACGGCGCGGAACTTGTCCGTGTACTCCGAAGCGAGCAGCGCGCGGGTTCCGCCAGTACTGTGCCCGCCCAGGTAAATGCGGTCGGCATCCACATAGGGAAGCGATGCCGCATACTCATACGCCGATGCGATATCGTCCACCTCGCCAAAAAGTGTCTCATAATTGCCGGGATTCCCGCAGCCGCCGCGGAATGAGGGGTACATCATCAGCACGCCCGCCTGCCAGAACGCAGAGCCTGTCTGGTCATTGTCCCACTCCGGATAACACCATGGGAAATCGTCAATACCATTTCCCCAGCCGCCCACTACCCAGATGATCAGTGGATGCTTCTGTCCATCACCAGGGTCACTCGACACATATGCCGCCAAATCCCCCACCTTGGAAGGATACTTTATTAAGTCAAAAAAACCTTCGGGAGGCGCCGGAATCTCATCATCATCACTTTCCTCCTTCGCAAGCGTTGTCTGGAACGCATCATGTGCCTCCGCAAAGCTCTGTGCACTGACACCCTGTTTTCCTGTTTCGTCCAGCATGGTCACTGCTGACTTAACCGCGGAACAGGATGTGGTCAGGCACATCACTGCCGTCAGTATAACTGTCAGAACCGTGTTTTTAACATTTCGTTTCATAAAATCATTCGCTCCTTTCTATCTTATCGCGTATTTCCTGCATCTGGTAATCAAGCTCCTCAATCGAATCCGCACACGCCTTCAACTGCCGCTCAATCTCCTCCGTGTTGTTGATATTTTTCTTGTATTTCAGCTTGTGTTCCAGGCTTCCCCAGAAATCCATCGCAATCGTGCGAAACTGTACTTCTGCCGTCATGTACTTCTTCTCGTCAGGCAGAAAAACAGGCACGCTCAAAATCAGGTGCAGGCTCCGGTAGCCGTTGGTCTTCGGCTGCTTGATATAATCCTTTTCCTTCAGCAATATAATGTCATCCTGCTTGAGCAGCAGCTCTGCCAGGCGATAAATATCATCGGGAAAAGAACAGATGACCCGCAGTCCGGCGACATCCGTGATATACTTCTCAATATTCTCAACCGTGACCGGACAGTCCTTGCGCACCAGCTTTTTGTAAATGCTCTCCGGTTTTTTCAGGCGGCTCTTAATCGACTCGAACGGATTTCTCTTGTACTGTTCGGAAAACATGGCATTGAGCACCTTGAGCCTTGTCTCCACCTCCATGATTGCCGCACGGTACTCCATCATCAGCCTGTTAAAAGACTCTGCCGTACTGAGCTGTTCTGCCTGTATCCTGATAATCTGCTCCTGCCTGCGCAATGTCTCGGACTGCCTTTCTATCTTGCGTTCCAGCTGGTTCTTGCAGTTAAACAGCTCGATTGTATTTTTCACCCTGTTCTTGACGATAGAATCGACAAACGGTCTGTGAATAAAATCCGAGACGCCTAGTTCAAAGCATTTATTTTCTGCCTCAACAGCATGCTCGCTACTGATAATGAGCACAGGAATACTGTCCATCCATCCCTGCGCCCGCATCCGTTCAATCACCGCAAAGCCATCTCCTCGCGGCATATGTAAATCCAGCAGAAGCGCCGAAATCTCGTCGTGCAGCACATGCAGCTTCCCCATTGCCTGCTCGCCGTTTTCCGCCGTCTCCACAACATAATCAGCTTCCAGAAACTCCCTCAGTAATTCGCGGTTTATCTCCGCATCATCCACTACCAATATCTTTTGCATTTTCTACTAATTCCTATCCTCTAAAATTCTCCCCTGTGCCGCTCAAAAAACTCATAAAAGTACCGCACATTCCCAAGCTCCGTCCACTCTGACTCCTCAAGCTCCCTGGTGTCGAGATTGTAAATCCTTGCCTGCAGCGTGCCGAGCATAAACGGCGAGTGCGTGGAAATGATAAACTGACATCCCAGGAAACGCGCCATCTGATTGAGCTTTTCCGCCAGGGCGGTCTGGTTTTCGGGCGAGAGCGACACCTCTGGCTCGTCCAGCAAATACAGCGCATCCGGCTCAATATAATCATCCAGCATTTGCAGCGTCGTCTCACCGTTTGAGTACTTTTCCTGTGCAAACTTCAAATTTTCGAGCTGCTGCTGCGCCATGCGGGAATTTCGAAACAGCTCCCGCTGTTCCCGTGGCAGCCCCCGCCGGACATGTTCGTAGATATAACCGTCACACAGTACCTGCTCCTGCTGTATTTTCTTAATTTCATATAAGATATCCTCACTCTTAATGTACCTGCTTTTCTCAGGCAGCTTTCTGAGCGTTCTTCCGTCCTCGTACTCCCCAAGTGTATAACTGCACTCATCCACAAACCGGGAAAAATAAGCCACCCTGCCAAATTGATTGCTCGTGGCATACTCCTGCCCGGCTAATTGCAGCTTATTTGCCATAATGTTGAGCATGGTTGATTTTCCCGACGCGTTGTTTCCATATAAGATGGTTACCGGCGTATTGAACAAAAGAACGTTCTCACCCTTTCCGGCAAATACATTGTAAGGATAAATGTAAGGACTGTTGACCGTCTCGCCAGAAAATGAAAAACTACTTAAATAAATTATACTGTTCACCTGACTTTCAGCAAAAAATAAATACCAATTCACACATACCTATAGTTTATCATTTTCAGAAAATACTTTCCACAACTCTTTTTCCAAGTGATATTGAAATTTTCTGATATTTTTTGTACACTATATGAAACGGCACAAATGTATAACCTCCCTGCGAACATGCAGGGATACTGGAAGGGAGATTTTACTATGAAAAAGGCAATCAGCCAGTCCTTACTTACCGCAATCCTGAATGGCGTATCCATTTTATCACTTTTTTATCTGGCGTTTTCCCTGTATTCCTACAGGAATGTAAACACCGAGCTCAATGTGGCATACGCCGAACGGTTCAACCTGACCTACAATGCTAACCGCTTTATGAACGGTTCCGCCTACCTGACAAACGAGGTGCGGGCATTCGCGGCTACCGGGCTCCAGGAGCATTTTGACAACTACTGGAACGAGGTGGACAATCTGAAAAACCGCGATAAGGGCGTCGCGGCGATGCAGGAAATCGGCATCACCTCCGCAGAACAGAAAATGATTGATGACATGTACGCCATTTCCAACCAGCTTGTCCCGCTTGAGGACGAGGCGATGAAAAATGTGCGGGACGGCAAGCGGGCAGTCGCGCTCGATTATGTATACGGAGACGAATACAGTTCGTCCATTGCACAGATTAATACGCTCAAGGAACAGTTTTTATCCGACCTGGACACGCGCACGGCAGAACAGGTCGACAGCCTGCTCGCTGAAACCAACCGCATCCGGATGCAGATGATTATCGCACTGTCCGTTGTCGGCATCATGCAGCTGTGCAATATGTTCCTCGTGCGTTTCAAAGTGCTGCACCCCGTTGTGACAGTCGAAAAGCAGATGCTGGAAATTTCCCAGGGAAATCTTTCCGCGGACTTTGCACTGTCCCCTGATACCTCGGAAATCGGGATGCTCGTGGGCTCCATCCATGAAACCAAGCGCGAACTGAAAAAATATATCAGCGACATCAACACGACACTCGCACAGATGGCACAGGGAAACATGAACCTGACCATCGGCAGTGATTACCGCGGTGAATTCCAGCCCATCCAGCACGCGATGACGGAGATTCTGGACTCTTTTAACCGGGCGCTCTACCAGATTAGCAAAACTACCGAAAAGGTATCGGAGGAATCCGCAAAGATGTCGTCCAACGCCCAGAGCCTGTCAGACGGCGCCACAGAACAGGCAGCCGCCGTCGAGGAGCTGTCCGCGAGCATCACGGAAATTTCAAAGCAGGTAAACAGCACTTCATCCGACGCGGACAATGCCAACAAGGCATCCGAGGAGTCAATGAAACACCTGTCCCTGTGCAATGAAAAGATGGAAGCGCTCCGCGCCGCAATCGAGGAGATTTCCGATTCCTCCCGTCAGATTGGCGGCATCACAAAGACAATCGAGGACATCTCCCTACAGACAAATATCCTTGCACTGAACGCGTCCGTGGAGGCCGCGCGCGCAGGTGAGGCCGGAAAGGGTTTTGCCGTTGTTGCCGGCGAGGTGCAGAGCCTTGCGAACAAGAGCACGGAGTCCGCGAAAAACATTTCGCTGTTGATTGAAAAATCCATCAAGCAGGTACAGAGCGGCGCTTCCCTGTCCGTTGAAACAATGAATGCACTCATGGAAGTAATTTCCAGCGGCGAGCAGTCGGCGGCAATGATTGAGCGGATTGCCTCCTCCGCAATGCAGCAGGCAGAGTCGCTCGAGCAGGTGACTGTCGGCATGAACCAGATTTCCGACGTCGTCCAGAACAATGCCTCAACCGCGGAGGATACCGCCTCCTCGGCACAGGAGCTGCGCCACAGCGCCGAGGCTCTGAAGGACTCCGTACATAGATTCCACCTGCGTACTACTCTTTAATATACATTCTTGCCTCATAAGGGCGCAGATTCGTCATTTGGTCTGCGTCCCTATAATTGCTTATCAGCAGGCGCATCGACGCGCCAGGCTGTTCCAGCGCACACGGCACGGTCTCCCCATAAAAATTGCAGACCACCAGAAGCTGCCGGGATGCGTTCGTCCTCGTGTATGCAAACAGGTTCTCGTCCTCCGCCAAAAGAAGCTCAAACACGCCATCCGTAAACACATCATACTCCTTGCGCAGCTGAATCAGTTCTTTATAGCAGCTGAAAACAGAATCCTTATCCGCCGTCTGCCTCGCCGCATTAATCTGTGTATAATTCGGGTTGACCTTCAGCCACGGCTCACCGTCTGAAAATCCCGCGTTTTTACTGTCATTCCACTGCATCGGCGTCCGCGCATTGTCGCGGCTCTTTGCATGGATGGAACGCATGATGTCGTCCTTTTCATATCCTTTTTCCAGACGCTCCCGATACAGATTCAGCGTCTCAATGTCCCTGTAATCCTCCATCTCATACTGTACGTTCGTCATACCAAGCTCTTCGCCCTGATAAATGTATGGTGTTCCCTGTAATCCATGGAGCAGGATTGCCAGCATCTTTGCCGATTCAACGCGGTACTCCTTGTCATTTCCCCAGCGTGAGACAATGCGCGGCAGGTCATGGTTATTCCAGAACAGGCTGTTCCAGCCTTTTTTGCAGAGCTGTGTCTGCCAGCGCGCAAACACCTCTTTCAGCTTCATAAACGGCAGCGGCGCCAAATCCCATTTTTCCTTTCCCGCTATCTGGTCCAAACAGATGTGTTCAAACTGGAATACCATGGACAGCTCACTGTTGTCGGGATTGCTGTATAATTTCGCAAGCTCCGGCGTCGCACCCCACGCCTCGCCGACTGTGACCAGGCTGGCTTTCTGGAATGTCTCCCTGCTCAGCTCCCGCAGATACTCATGGAGCCTTGGTCCGTTATTCGTTATCTGCCTGTCCGGCTCCTTTGCAATCTGGTCAATCACATCCAGACGGAAACCACCCACGCCTTTTCCAACCCACCAGTTAATCATGTCATAGATTTCTCTGCGAAGCCTGGGGTTCTCCCAGTTCAAATCCGGCTGCCTGACGGAAAACTGGTGAAAATAGTACTGCTGCACTTCGGGAACCCACTCCCACGCGGAACCACCAAATGCTGCACGCATACCATTCGGCAGCTCACCCTCCCTGCCGTCGCGCCAGACATAGTAATCGTGGTAGGGATTCTCCCTGCTTTTTTTCGCCTCCTGGAACCAGAAATGTTCGTCCGAGGAATGATTCAGAACCAGATCCAGAATAATGCGGATGTGGTGCTTTCCCGCCTCCCGAATCAGCTCCTCCATGTCCGCGAGCGTGCCAAACATCGGGTCAATATCCTGATAGTCAGAAATATCATACCCATTGTCGTCCTGCGGGGATTTGCACACCGGGGAAAGCCAGACCGCATCAATCCCCAAATCCTCCAGATAATCCAGTTTTGAGATAATTCCCTGCAAGTCACCTATGCCATCCCCGTTGCTGTCCGCAAAGCTGCGGGGATAAATCTGGTAAATGACGGCACGCTGCCACCATTTTTCATTGTCTGTTTCGTTTGTTTCCATCTTTATATTCCACCTTTCCATTCAATTCTTTACTTCCGCTGAGATGTTTCCGTAACTCACTATTTTTAGTATACAGAAAGGTCTGTAAAATGCAAGCACTTCGCGTTACAAGAAAAAATTTATTAGATATTTTGTATAATTTTCCATGTTATTTCGAAATATTTTGTATGAAATACACATTTTTCTTTACCATAGTCTGCCATGGTGTTATAATAAGTTTTACAAAGAATGCAAGTGTAATTTGTTTTAGGCATCATTGGATGAGAAGGGAGCATGTACGAATGAAAAATCTGAGTGTAAAACTGAAAATGACAATTATCGGCATTATGGTCGTTGTCTTTATGCTGTTTAGTGTTAATTTTTCCGTGAGCAGTATGCGGGCAATTGACGAGCGCATCCTACAGGAGGAGGAGGAAAACATCCGAAAAGATTACGATGATTCCATCAGGCAGCAGGTAGGGCAGGTCATCTCGCTGCTCAAAACCTACCAGGCAGAGATTGAAGCCGGCATCTATACCAAGGAAGAAGGCATGAAGCTGGCGGCAGATAAGGTAAGGGAGTTACGGTACGGCACGGACGGCTATTTCTGGGTAGACCAGTCTGACGGAACCAATGTCGTCCTACTTGGAAACGATACAGAAGGCACCAACCGTCTGGGCACCGAGGACGTGACAGGCTTTAAGATGGTTAAAGATTTCATCGATGGAGCGGTTGCACAGGGAAGCTATTACAATGACTATCAATACCCCAAGGAAGGCGGGGCGGAGCCAATGCCAAAACGCGCATACACTGAGTATTTCGAGCCGTTTGACTGGGTTGTCGGCACCGGAAATTACATCGATAACATTGACACACAGATTGCCGCATCGAGAGAGACGGCAAACGCATTTACCAACCAGAAAATATGGCTGTTCATAACAGCGTGCTGCATATTTGCCGTCATAATCATATTGATTCTCGTAATGACCATCCTCAATATCACCATTCCGCTAAACCAGGTCAGCGCAGTCCTCCAAAGTATGTCGGGCGGTGATTTTTCGGTCAGGGTGAATGAAAAGACCTTAAGACGCCGGGACGATTTCGGCAGACTTTCAAATATTTTGGAAAAGATGCGTGTCAACATCGGCGGGCTGATTCATGATGTCAAGGATGAGACAACACTGACTACGGAGAGTGTCAACGGCATTTCGGAGAATATGGTAAACCTCAATACCAAGGTGGAAGATGTCTCCTCGACTACCACACAACTCTCGGCATCCATGGACGTGACTGCCGCCACCGCCGGAAACATCAGTGAGATGACTAAGGAAATTGAGTACGCTGCAAGGAATATCGCGGAACGTGCACAGGAAGGCGCAGGGCGCGCCGAAGTCATCCACAAAAAGGCAGTCGGCGCCAAGGGTTCTGCCGGTGAGAGCAAAAACAGCCTTGTCCAGCAGAAAAAAGCGATTGAGGTCAGCCTGCAGGATGCACTCGCAAAGGTAAAAGTCGTCTCCGAGATTTCGACCCTCGCAGAGTCCATCATGGAAATCACCGCGCAGACCAACCTGCTGTCCCTCAACGCCAGCATCGAGGCTGCCAGGGCCGGGGAGGCCGGAAAGGGCTTTGCGGTTGTCGCCGACGAAATCCGCAAGCTTGCCGAACAGTCGCAGAGCAGCACCGAAAACATCAAGAAAGTCACAGAACAGGTCAACAATTCTGTCGGGACGCTCGCCGCGGACGCGGAACAGCTGCTGACCTTTATAGACACACAGGTCATGGACAGCATCGGCATGTTTGAGACCATCGCCAACGACTACAACGAGGATGCCGGGGAGATTGACTCGCTTGTCACCGACTTCAGCGCGATTTCTGAAGAGCTTCTCGCATCCATCAACAACATTACCGATTCCCTGAACGGCATTGCGCAGGCAGCACAGGAAAGCGCACAGGGCACGGCAAACATCGCCGACCGCGTGATGGAGGTGGTACAAATCTCCGATTCCGTCAACACGTCCCTCCAGGACGCAAATGGGATTGTGGGCAGGCTGAGTGACGCGACCGGAAAGTTTCAATTATAATGTCACTGCCCCATAAAAAATATTTCCTTGACATTTCCCCTCACCTCACAAGTATAATTTGTTATACAAATCATACTTGTGAGGTGAGGGGAAATGTCTGTACCAAAAGGGAAATATGCATGGACGGCTACAGTTGGCGAAAAGGGACAAATTGTTATTCCAAAACAGGCGCGCGATATATTTAATATTAAACCAGGCGATACGCTACTGCTGCTCGGCGACGAGGAGCGCGGCATTGCGATTCCTCCGAAAGGAGCATTTGCAGAATTGTTCAGCGTGGCATTTCAGGAAAAGGACGGTGCGGGAGAATGAAAAAAATTGCGTTCTTTTCCATCCCCGCACACGGACACACAAATCCCATGCTTCCGGTTGCCGCCGAGCTTGTCAGGCGCGGAAATGTCGTGCGCTTCTATTCATTTGACGAATTTGAAAAGAAAATAAACGCCACTGGCGCAGCGTTTATCTCCTGTAATGCTTTTCTGCCAGACCTGACAGCCCGGGAAGAAGCCGGCTTAAAAAAGGTTTCCACTACAGAAATGACCATACAGGACATTCGCATTACACTCAGTATGAACGATTTTCTGGACAGGGAGTTTCAATCCTTTCAGCCGGATGTGGTATATACGGACTCCGTCTGCTTCTGGGGAAAGCTGAACGCATGGAAGCACCGTGTGCCGATGGTGGTGTCCACAAGCACCTTTGCATTCAACCAGCTGTCTTCCCGGTACATGAAAAACAGTCCGAAAGAAATGGCTGACATGATTTTCGGACTGCCGAGAATCTCCCGCGAACTAAAAAAACTGGAACCCTATGGATACCATGTAAAAGGTATCCTTTCTCTGATTCAGAGTGATAACAACACGGATTCCATCGTGTATACCTCGCCGAGATTTCAACCCTATGCGGAGAGCTTCTCCAGCCATTATGCATTTGTGGGTCCCTCGGTATTCTCAAAGATTCTGCCCGAAAAAAAGAAAGGGATGCCGCACATTTATATCTCTATGGGAACGGTCATAAATAATCGGCCTGATTTCTACAGAAACTGCATTGACGCCCTGAAAGACATGGATGCCAATGTCACCATATCCTGCGGAAATGCCATCAGCCGTGAAGCGCTGGGCACGCCGCCGGAGCATATCCAGGTCTGCCCCTATGTTGACCAGCTGGCTGTCCTTGCCAAGGCAGATGTCTTTCTTACGCACTGCGGAATGAACAGCGTTTCCGAAAGCCTGTATATGGCGGCACCGATGGTTCTTTACCCGCAGACAAATGAGCAGCGCGCCGTAGCAAGACGCGTTACCGAAATCGGTGCAGGAATTCTGCTGAAAAATGATTCCCCTGATAGCATCCGGACCGCCATACAGGAAATCCTGAACAATGAAGCATACACAACCGCCGCCACCAAATGCAGTGCAGATTTCCGTGCCTGCCCCGGTGCTGCGGGCGCGGCAGAATTCATAGAGAACGCACCGCATTCATCCAGTGGATTGGCAGAATAAATGAACGAAACAAGGCGGGTTCAAAACCCCGGCTGCCATATTGGCTGACTGTAATTAGTGTCTGCTGATTAGGTTTAAAACACTTGATTTTACTGACTTTTACTACGTTTTCTGGTATAATACTTGCAAGGCTTTTGATAAAATCAAACCGTTTTTCTTGCAGTTTTTCTGCATATTTTAAGTATAAAGGGGCTAAATCAATGTACAAACCAATTGACAAGTTACACCACTCGTTTCTCGATTTCAACCAGCCTATGGGACTCCACATGAACTCGGATAACCGCTGGATCAAACTGGCTGACCGAATCCCATGGGATGAATTTGAAGTAAAATACGCCAGGCTGTTCCCGAGTGATACGGGTAATGTTGCCAAGCCGTTTCGGATGGCGTTAGGAGCCCTGATCATCCAGACCAAGTTCCAGTATTCCGACCGTGAGCTTGTGGAACAGATCGCAGAAAATCCATACCTGCAGTACTTCATCGGACTTCCCGGCTATCAGGAAGATGCCCCGTTTGATGCAAGCACGCTGGTGCTTTTTCGCAAACGCATTTCTGCCGAAATGCTG
>Ga0137306_103100_pt1 | contig 12787 bp, 11 predicted proteins | sample Inofroosms_March_FD_97187 | JGI IMG/M metagenome (GOLD analysis project Ga0137306, IMG submission 97187) | Mouse cecal microbial communities from Vienna, Austria - N-Acetylneuraminic and N-Acetylglucosamine D2O microcosms_March | ecosystem: Host-associated > Mammals > Digestive system > Large... | reverse complement strand
CTCCTGAATCACTAATTCCTCAATATAAAATTTCTTCATTCGTGACGCTAGATAATAATACTAAATAAAAAGCTATTTGTCAATCACTTTTTTCATTTTTTTACTTTTTTTGCAATTTATACATTTATTATTTCCTTTTTTTCTTTTGTCATACATAAAATTGCAGCTTATATAATATTAACTTATTCTTAGATAATATATACCCTTTTTAGGAAATTTCTTCCCAAACGCAATACTATTTATGATAAAATATCATTACAAAAGGACATGGGTATTATCCAAAGTATCTTATTCACTATACTATATTTAATAGGAGGATTATTATTATGAAATACTATGTATCAGCAAATGCCAGACAAATGGGAAACGGAACGAAAGAAAGTCCATTTCTCACAATTCAGGCTGCTGCCCAGATTGCAAAAGCAGGAGATGAAGTCATAGTTGCTCCAGGTATATACCGGGAGGCTGTAAATCCCCTACACGCAGGAACCGAAGAAGCAAGAATTGTATATCGGTCTGATGGAAGCGGAGAAACCATCATTACTGGTGCAGAACCAATTACAGAATGGGAACAGATGGAAGATAGCGTCTGGAAATGTATTGTACCAAACAGTCTGTTTGGAGATTACAATCCATTTACAACTCTTATCAGTGGAGATTGGTATATCGCTTCTTTTATTGCCCATACCGGAGAAGTATATCTTAATAATCAGGCGATGTATGAGGTAACTTCTCTGGAACAGGTAAAGCATCCGGTTCGTTCTAAAGTTTCATGGAATCCGGATTTTTCTGTCTATACCTGGTTTTCAGAGCAGGATGATAAAACAGATTCAACCATTATCTATGCAAATTTTCATGAGTTTGACCCACGCAGCGAATGTATAGAAATCAATGTACGCCGCAACTGCTTCTATCCGGACAAAGAAGGTATTGGTTATATTACGCTCTCCGGTTTTACTGTAACAAAGGCTGCAACACAATGGGCTCCTCCGACTGCATATCAGGAAGGAATGATTGGTCCTCATTGGTCAAAAGGATGGATTATTGAAGATTGTGATATTTCACATTCCAAATGCAGTGGTATTTCATTGGGAAAATATCTTCAGCCGAATAATGATAATAAATGGCTGAAATGGAAATATAAAGACGGCACTCAGACCGAACGTGACTGCATCTGTCAGGCACAGACGGAAGGATGGACAAAAGAGCGGATTGGATCACATATTATCCGCAGATGCAATATTCATGACTGTGGGCAAACAGGTATTGTCGGTCATCTGGGCAGTGTATTCTCTATAATTGAGGACAACCACATTTATTGCATAAACAACCGGCAAAATCTTGCCGGAGCGGAAATCGGCGGCATTAAACTGCATGCGGCAATTGATGTAACAATCCAAAGAAACCATATCCATCACTGTACACGCGGGTTATGGCTGGATTGGCAGGCTCAGGGAACCCGGGTTACGCGCAACCTCTTCCATGATAATGCGCTTCCTTATGAACATCTCATGATTGAAGAAGCCATGGGAGGCTTAGGGGAAGACATTTTTATAGAAGTATCACACGGACCGACACTGGTTGATCACAATATACTTTTATCTGTACGTTCTCTGAAACTACCGACTCAAGGTGTCGCAATTGTGCACAATCTGATTGGAGGCGCTTTAACAGGAGTAGGAACCGGTGTTAATAATGGGGCAAAAACAATGTTTTCACCGCGCTATACTCCATACCATCAGCCGCACCGCACAGAAATTGCAGGCTTTATGACAATTCTTCACGGAGACATGAGGTTTTACAATAATATATTTGTACAGCAGGAAATCAATCCGTTCCTTATTCGTATGGCAAAGGAAACTCCTGTAAACCAATGGGATGATTTTAATGTAATCGCAGGAACAGCACCATATAACGATTATCAGACCTTTGAAGAGTGGGATCAGGAATTTGAAGGATACTGCGGTATGGGCAGTGATCCAAGCGACCGCTATTATATGCCGCTTCCGGTATGGACAGGAGGCAACTTGTATTTTAACGGGGCACAGCCTTGTAATAAAGAGAAAAATTTCACCATAGACACGGAACACAAAATTTATCTGGATCTGGATGAAGAGAACGGAACATGGATTTTAAACACAAATCTTAGAAAGTATCTCCCAGAAGAAGAGGCAGAATTGATTACAACAGAAACACTTGGAATGGCATTTGAACCAGAGCAGAAATTTGAAAACCCAGACGGAACCGAAATTATCTTTGACGAAGATTATTTTGGTAAAAAAAAGAAATGTGTAATTGCCGGACCATTTGCACAGATGACAGACAAGATAACTATGTAAATACAGAAAAATTTAGTCTAACCCGTCGTACAAATACTCCGGTCATTTGAATAAAGCAGCCAGGTCCCTCATTTATGAAGGATTCTAAAAATGCGGTGATTATCACCATAGAAAAACCTGGCTGCTTTATTTCACGCTTTTTTACATTATTCTTCCCGGCAATATTCTTTAATCGATGTTTCATACAAGTTGTTGCCTTCTCTGTCAACCACTACGATCACCGGAAAATTCTCTACTTCAATTTTACGAATTGCTTCCGCTCCTAAATCGTCATAACAGATTACCTCTGATTTTGTAATACATTTCGAAAGTAATGCTCCCGCTCCGCCGATGGCTGCAAAATACACAGCCTTGTTGCGGACGATGGCATCTATTACTTCTTTGGTCCGCTTTCCTTTTCCAATCATCGCCTTTTGACCTAAATCTAATAAAGTTGGAGCATACTTGTCCATGCGGCTGGCGGTTGTCGGTCCGGCAGAACCAATCGGACGGCCCTCTCTTGCCGGTGATGGCCCCATATAATATATTGTAGAATCTTTGATATCTATAGGAAGCTCTTCGCCATGTTCAAGCGCTTCTATCATTCTCTTGTGCGCAGCATCCCTTGCTACATAAATGGTTCCTGTAATATATACGTAGTCGCCGGATTTCAAATCTTTTGTTGTTTCTTCTGTAATCGGGGTTTTGATATGTATATCCATATTCTCTCCTTATCCTTCATTGACTTGATAATAAAAAATCTATATTTAATCTGCAAAAATCATCTTTAAATCAATATCTTCGCAATCGTACCCAACAATTTTTAATCTATTCTTTCCACTTTTTAATGATACGGTTTTTGTTATAAATTCATCTGTTGAAGTTTCAGGCAAACACTCGATTACTGTTGTAACATTATCTTCACTATCAATATATACTATTTTTGCCTGTCCCTTTGAAAGACGGAAAGAAAAATTTATTTCTATATTCTGATTTTCTTTTACTTTTTCTGTCCATAATGTCTCACGCCCATCAAATTTAGAGGCTGTAAATGAATATCCTCCATCTATTGACTTAAAAACAGAAACTTCTTTTGCATAATGATCTTCTTTTAAAGCAATTTTCTCATTAGAATCATATTCCCTTTTTGCAAATTCATTACTGCATGCCGTCATAAGTAAGCACAGCAGGCTAACCCATACAATTTTTAACTTTTTCGTGCTCTTTCCCTCCTTTTTAACATTTTTTATTACTTTCTCACCCTTTTTAGGCATGACCAGTGTAATTTTTGTCACTGCTGCATTTCTCCCTCTATCTCAATCTGACACATTTTCATCGCCGATAATGCCGTTTCATGGCTCTCTTTCGTTACTCCGGCGCAGCAGGATGCGTCCACAATAATTTGAACTTCCGGTAGAAATGCTTTTAGCAGCAATGCATTGGAAATCACGCAGATATCGGTGCAAAGTCCAATCAAGGTAATACTTTGAATTGGATTTTCCTTATTCTCTTTTCGCAATTGTTCTCCCAGTTCAACAGAACCGAAAGTCATTTTATCTATCGGAGCTTCTCCGCATAATTCAATAAGCTCCGGTGAAATCTGCCAGCCTTTTGTTTCACGAATACAATGTTCGACCGGAAGCTTCTTTCCTTCCTGCGTCTGCAGATAGTCCTTTTCATGGGTATCTCTGGTGAACATTACCCTTCCTTCAAAGCTTTCTATCTTCTGCTTCACCTTTGATACAATTGATTCTGCCTCTTTTGTCCCTAGAGCTCCGTCAATAAAATCATTCTGCATATCCACAACAATCAATATTTTCTGCATAGTTTTCCACCTTTTTCTTTCTACTTGCTCACTTTTACACTATTCTTACTACATGACGGTTGACATGACAGCAGATATTCACTGCTACCGGAAGCCCAGCGATATGTGTGGGGTAAGTGTTGATATTCACAGCAAGCGCCGTCGTTGTTCCGCCAAGCCCGCCCGGTCCGATTCCAAGCCGGTTAATTTGATTTAGCATCTCTTCTTCTAATTCCTTTATATAGGGAATTTCAGAGTGTTCATCCACACTGCGGGTCAACGCTTTTTTCGCAAGAATTGCACATTTTTCAAAGGTGCCGCCGATACCTACTCCTACGACCATAGGCGGACAGGCATTTGGACCTGCATCTTTGACTGCGGTAAGAATTGCATTCTTTACGCCTTCAATTCCGTCTGCAGGTTTTAACATAAATACACGGCTCATGTTTTCACTTCCAAAGCCTTTCGGCGCCATTGTTATTTTTATCTTTTCTCCCGGTACAATGGAATAATGGATTACAGCCGGCGTGTTATCTTTGGTATTTTCCCTAATTAATGGGTCTTTTACTACAGATTTACGCAGAAAGCCTTCGGTGTATCCCTGACGTACGCCTTCATTTACGGAATCCTCAATCGCTTCTCCTTCCAGATGAACATCCTGTCCTATTTCCAAAAAGATAACTGCCATTCCGGTATCCTGACAGATTGGTATTGTCTCTGTATCAGCAATTTTCAGATTATCCTGAAGCTGGTTTAAGATTTTCTTACCAAGCTCGGATTCTTCTGTCTGCACTGCCTTCTTCATTGCAGTATCCATATCTTTGGAAAGATAATGGTTTGCCTCTATACACATTTCTTTGATATTCCTTGCAATTTCTTCTGTTTTGACCGTTCTTATCATTTTTGCTCCTTTATTTGATATCTATTCTTTTTGCTTGTCGCTCTTTTACATGAAATATTGTTCTCCACTCTGCACTGTCAACAGAATGAAAATAGAGTGACGATAGTGCCGCATGTGTTTTCGGATTGCTCGATTTTCCCGCCAGAAATATAGAAGTTGGACCATCAGAACTTGAAATGATAGATACATTGGCACTGCTTTTATCCTCTTTATCATAAATGGAACGCTTCTTTTTTATCGGTTGGTCCCCATTCTTACAATCCTGAATCTGAAATTCCATTCGGCTGATTTCCGGTTCCGCCGTATATTCTATCGACAGGTAATTTTCCGGATATTCCATATCCTCACCTATTCCAAAATCATTTACGGATAGTATTCCCTGTTTACACAACAGAATTCTAATCACATATTTCTTCCCCGTCACCGGATGGGAAATCTCAATTTCTTTTCCTTCATCACCTAATTTTGTATGAAAATGCTCTCCGGAATAAGAAACACAGTTTGGCTCCATAGAAAATGACAGGTGTTCGATTTCCGGTATTTTTTTCCACGGAAAGTAAGCTCTGACAAAATAGTAGGCATTATTCTTATCACATTGATAGACCTCCATCAGACGCAGCGCATCTTCATCACAGTATGCTTCTTCCATGCTAAATGCCTCTTGTTCTTTTTCTATAGATTCATTTTTTAATGGATGATATCCCAATCCATACATATTTTCTGCATGATATTCTTTTCCGTTTATCCAGGCATCCAATGAAAAATTCATCGAAAACGGATTATCTCTCGCCATCTCTTCAAATTCTTCATTGGTAAGCTCCGATATGCGTCTTACATAATTCCATTTTTCAAAATACTTCTTTGCCTTTTCCACTGGTACACATAAAATAAAATCAGCGGCCAGCCCTTCGGGACATTGATATACAGCAGGAATATTCCATTTTTCATTCCCCCATATAAAACTTTTCTGAATGGAAATTTCCTTTCCAGCCCGCCTTCTTTTCCCACGCTCCGGTGAATTTCCTATATAATATACCTTCATAGTTGCTTTCTCTATGTATTTTTGAATCATTTTCAGTTCTTCCATATGGATACAATGAGGAATTTCATTTTCCTTAATCTTCTTTATGCAGGTTTTAAAGTTCATCCATATGACTTCGGAAACCTCTTCCCTTTGCAGCTTAAATTCTCCCTCTTCCTTATCCAGCCACAAAACATATATATTGCTGACCTGATTATCATGAAAAGGCTTTCCGTAAAATTCCTGACATGAGGTAAAGGTACGTTGTCCGCAGTAATGAAGTTCTTCCTCTTTTGCCTTCACTCCAAGCTCTTCCTCTAACTCCCGGATTGCGGATGATAAAAAATCTATCCCTGCCGGAATATGTCCGGCACTCGATATGTCATAGCAGCCCGGATGAGAATCTTTATTATCACTTCGTTTCTGAAGCAGTATCTGAACCTCTCCTTCTTTTTTCCTAAGCAGCCAGACATGGGATGTTCGGTGACGGATACCCAAAGCATGTGCGGCATTTCGTTCTATCGTTTCTCCGGTTGGCTCACCTTTTTCATTTACAATGTCAAGATACTCTTCTTTCATAGTTTCCTCCATATTATAATTTCACCTTGGCAATATACATTTTTTAATTCTGTTTATACGCATTATAACAATCATTAAGTAAATTTTCCATCTAAATATATTGCATTTTTGTTGAAATCATGTTACTATAACGTTTAAGTAAGACAGTTATTTCATAAATCAGAATTATAAATGGAAAAATTTGGAATTAGACTTCCAAATTTACCTGTATGGTGTGAAAAGCACGCTAGAAAGAGAAAAAAATGAAATTATTTTTATTAATATTTCTGATTTTTATCTGTGCAGCTTGTCAAACTAGCTGTAGAATACCGGGAAATATGGAAATTCGGGCAGAATCGAGATGGCAATTAGAAGAGGACAGTCTTCCTGAATTCAAAAGTTCTGCTGAAACAACAAAAAAAGAGGATGAAAGCTCATTACTGGATAATACGGGCATGACACTTGAGACACGGGTTCATTCACCGGAAGGCTACATGCGGGTGTCTGTTGAGGAAAATAGCTTTGCAGCATTTTTGAGAAATTTTCCAATGAAAGAAGCAGAAAGTCCCGTACTTCTTTATAACGGAAGAGAAAAAGGAAATCAAGGATCTCATGCAGCGGTATTTGCACTTTCAATAGAAGATGAAAAATTGCAGCAATGCACGAATTCTATTATTCGTATTTATGCAGAGTATTTTTATCAAACCAAACAATACGACCGGCTTTCTTTTCATATTTCAAATGCATTTGAGGGAGAGTCTTATAAAAATTTACAAGAGCATTTGAAAATTGTTTTTTCTTATTCCAGCACTACTTCTATGATAAAAGAATCTACAGAGATTTCTTTGTCAGAGATACAGGCGGGAGATATTTTCTTAAAAGGAGGAAGTCTGGGACATGTAGTTCTGATTGTAGATGTATGTGAGACAGAAAGCGGGAGCAAAGCATTTCTTCTGGCACAAGGATGTATACCAGCTCAGGAATTCCATTTATTGAAAAACCCTTTGCATGGAGAAGACCCTTGGTATTATGAAGAAGAGTTGAGTTATCCGTTTTCTACACCGGAATATATGTTTTCGGAAGGAAGTCTGCGTAGATTGAACTATTGAACCACATTACTATTTTTAAATAAGATCAGGAGGGAGATCGAATGAATTTAAAAAGAGAATATTATCAAAACGAATTTTCCGGGCATGAATTGCCTCAGGAACACCGACCTATTGAAGATGAACTTTCCTTTTATATTGCTATATCAAAAGGAAATGTAGATTACATTAAAGATGATTTAAAAAAGAAAAACTTCTCAAATCCAGAAGGGAAAGGTAAATTATCTGATCATCCGGTACAAAATATCCGGTATCATTTTATTGTAACGGCAGCTATGATTACCCGATATTGTACATATGGTGGATTGGAACAAGAAAAGGCGTATGGTCTGAGCGACTTTTATATAAGAAAAATGGATAAATGCCAATCCATTACAGAAATTGCAAATCTGTACGAATCCATGTGTATGGATTTTTGCAATCAAATGCTGCTTCTTCAAAGAAGTCAGATTCTATCCAAACCTGTTGTTTTATGCATAAATTATATTTATAGCCATATTCACGATCGGATAACTGTTAAGACCCTCGCAGAACAGATAAATTTGTCAGAGAGTTATTTATCCAAGCTATTTGTAAAAGAAATCAAAATGTCAATCAGTGAATACATTTTAAATTTGAAAGTTGAAAAAGCAAAAAATTTACTGCGGTATTCGGAATATAGCATCATAGATATTTCAAATTACTTGTCCTTTTCATCACAGAGCCATTTTATTTCAGTTTTTTCAAAAAAGGTCGGTACGACTCCTCGCAGATACCGTCTGGAACACTATAGAAGTAATTGGGGAGAAGCTCTTTTATAATTTTTATGTTTCTCTATAAATCCCTATTGACTCTCCGATTTGAATCTTTGTATCTATTGTAACAACCTCGGCAAGCGCCGTCTCTGGATGCTCAATTAGCTGAATCAGACGCCTTGCCGTTTCTCTCCCTAATTGATCCGTATCCTGCCAGACAGTTGTTAATCTTGGACTCAGAACGCTGGACAAAGAGCTTCCGTCAAATCCACCGATAGAAATATTTTCCGGTATCCGTAAACCTCTCTTATTAATCTCGGCAATTCCGCCTAAGGCTGAAAAATCATCTGGGTATAAAATACAAGTAGGAGGCTCTGGTAATTCCAGCAGATCTCCGGTTATCTTCTCACTGGAATTCGTATCGTGGAACACACCTTGCCGTACATAAATATCCGGCACATTAAGTCCAAATTTTTTCATTGTATCATAAAATGCTTTTACACGTTCTGATGATACGCGGCTGGTTTCTCCGTATATATATGCAATTCTTCTATGTCCCTGCTGATACGCATAACTCACAATTTCTCCCATTCCATTTGCATTATTGCTCATTACTCCAGTCCTGCCCTTATAAGCATAATCAATTGCAACTACTGGAAGATCACTATCTAACAGCTCTACAATCTCTTTATTTGCAAAGGGAGCACAGACAATAGCGGCTCCGTCAAAATTGCGGTATCTGCAATGATTCAGAAAAGAAATATTTTTCATTTCATTATGGATAAATGTAATATCATACCCATGAGTCTCCGCTTCTTTTTTAAAGCTGTCCAGAACCGCTCCAAAAAATTCATGCGTGAGCCCTCTTCCTGCTTCATCCTTAAACACAACGCCCAGATTATTTGTTTTTTTAGTTTTTAATGCTCTTGCCGACGCATTTGGAAAATATCCCATCTTCTCCGCCACACTGCATATATGCTGCTTAGTAGCCGCACCTATATCCGGCGCATCATGCAATGCTTTACTGACTGCTGCAACAGATACGCCGCACTCCTTTGAAATATCCTTTAATGAAACCATAACTTATCTCACTTTTCTTTCTTCTATTCTGATATCTACAATACTCTTTCTTTTATTTTCCCGCAATAGATTATTATAATTTCTTGCAACAAAAGAGGATGTCTTCCGATGAGGGAGATGAGGGATTACATCGGTTGGCATCCTCTTATTCAAAATTTAAGTAATTTTCAAAACTGCTGCAGTATTTTTATTTTTAAATTTTTACAATCTTAACTTTACTGCCTTGTCCCTTTTTCTTTAAGGTCGTTTTATATGCCTTTAATTTTTTAGACGGAACCTTAATTTTTGCAGTTGACTTAATATTTTTGAAAGTATTTTTTCCTACGCTTTTTAATTTTGTTGATTTAATCGTAATTGTCGCAAGTTTTTTACAGCCTCTGAATGCAGATGCCCCTATTGTTTTAACCTTACTTGGTATCTTTATATTTTTCAATGAGATACAATTATAAAATGCATATTTTCCAATTGTAGTTACGTTCGCTCCAATTGTGACTTTGGTTAATTTCTTACAACCGCTAAACGCAGATACCCCTATTGTAGTTACATTTTTTCCAATTGTGACTGTCTTAATTTTCTTATTATTCTTAAAAGCATTATTAGCAACAGAGGTCACCTTGTAAGTTATATTATTAATCTTAACAGTCGCAGGAATTGTAATTTTTGTTGATGTACTTGTTGTTTTTGTAAATGCAACTGCTGAACCTGCTTTTGTTACTTTATAGCTGTTCTTTCCAGACTTCAATACAGTTCCATTCTTAGGTACTGTATTATTTCCTGGTTCTGGATTCGTGGTTCCTGTCGCCGGAATTGTTTCCGTCTTAATCGTTCCGCAAACGGTACAGGTGAATGTCTTCACACCATTTTTTGACGCTGTAGCAGATTCCGTTACCGTACCTGCATTCCAAACATGATTTTGTGTTTTCGGTATTTTACTTCCCTGAACCAAAAGCTCATTACATATCTTACAATAGGTATCTCCCGTATATCCTTCTTCTTTACAGGTTGCTGTTTTGCTTCCTCTTACCTCTGTCTCAGAATGTTTGCATTTTGCTAATTCTTCCTGACGGTCACGGTAATAATTGATAATAAATCTTGCGGTATTCTTTAAATCATCCTCTACCCAGCCACCGTCTGTTTTTTCACAATCTGTCTTAAAATATGCTGCAGATTCCTGACTGTTGCTCATTGCCCAGCATGCATAGCTTACATTGTTTTCATCACATATGCCAAGCCACTTATCTGCATTCTCTGCATCGTATCTTCCGTCACCGGATGCGGTACAGATTCCGAACTCTGAGATAAATACCGGTGTTCCTGCTTCCAATGCATCCAATAATTTCTGCTGTGCAGCTTCGCGATGTGAAGCAGCATAAAAATGGCAGTTATACATTACATTTGTAAATCCGTCTTCAGATAACGGTTTTTCTGCAACCTTGTCAATCTCGGATGAGAATTGATTTGTACCGCAAAGTACAATTGCATCACTTCCTCCTTCACGGATTAATCCTGTCAGCTCTTTACAATAAGAATATAAATCATTATCGCTTCCATCGTACCACGGCGTACCGGTCGGCTCGTTACAGATTTCAAACAATACGTTATCATAATCCTTATACATCTCTACATATTTTGTAAAGAATTCTTTTGCTGCTTCTTTATCTTCATTCGGATTATAATTCAATACATGCCAATCGATAATTACATACATTCCAAGCTTTGTTGCTGCCTCTACGCCTTTCTGGATTAACTCATCATCCCTTGCAGCTTCCGCAGCTCCTGTCGTATATCCCCCTTCTCTTGCATAGACAGCGAGACGGACAAGATTCATTCCCCATTCGTCGCGAAGGCTGTGAAATGCTCCTTCATTGATATATTTCGGGAACCATGAAAATCCGTGAGTACTTGCCCCGCGTAACTGATAAGGCTCACCATTCTTATCCACAATTGTAGGAGCCGAATAACCGGAAACCTGCTTTACCGACAGCTTACCGTGCTGCCCTACCGGTGTTTCGGAAAGTGGAATTTCTTTTGTCTCCCCAGTTAAGGTATATCTCAAAGGTATTACCTCTTCAGTTATACTTGAGCCTCCGTCGTCACCTATTACCTTCGCATAATTAATTGTATAGCTGATGTTGCTTCCTAAATCAAAGCCGCCGAATCTCAAACCAAATTCACCAAGATATTCATACCCAAGTAAATCCAGTTCCAAATCTACTGTCTGCTCTTTTTCTGTAACGATTACCTGATGCTGTTTCCAATCTCCATATTCGTCATTCATAGAGTAAATAAGAACTACTGCTGCATCATCATCTGTAACGCCTGCTTCTGTAGCAGTATAATCTGTAATTGTTACGCCTACCTGAAGTTTCAACGACTTAAATGCGTTCAGATTTGTCTTCAGGTTCCACGGAATATCAAAACGCTCATTCAGTATATTTTTTGAGTTTGGATTATCACCTGCATATGCGTTTGCTTCTACCTTTCCCGTTCTCTTTGTCCCTGCTTCTACAAGTGTTGCAATCACACCTTCTTCAGCAGCCGCTGCAGTTTTCTTTATCACTCTGGCATATTGCATCGTATACTTTACGGTTGTTCCCTCGTCGCAATTTGCGATTCTAAATCCTAATAAATCCAGTCTCTTATAATTTTTTAAGCTCAAGCTTAATTCACAAGTTTCACCTGTTTCAGAAATACTGTAATGTGCCTGCTTCCAAGAGCTGCTATCTTCAAAATCCATTGCATAAATAACAACCTGAGGTGTTGCTGTTGAAGAAGTACAAGTATATTCATCTATTGTTAAACCAATTTCAAACGTCAGAGAACTGTCTTCATCAAAAGCATTATTGATAACATCTTTATCTCCAACATCATTATTGACAAATGGACTATCAAAAATATAATCCGTTCCTTCTGGATTCTTAATTACTGTTCCTTCCCCTGTTGTCCCCTCTTCAACAAAATTTACAACTACATTCTCCTCCGGATTTGCATTCTCATCTGCATGTACAGGAACTGTGATTGTTGTCACAATCATTACAATCGCTAATAAGAGTGCTTTCATACGCCTGTCAATCCTGCAAATCAAACTTTTTTCATTCATGAAAAATACCTCCTTTATAATTTTGCTTACAATATTGTTATGCTCTTATCATAAATTGATTGAATCTTAAAATATATCAAAATTATGCTAGAAATATCAAAATCATTTTTTTCTTTTTACTCTCTGTACATTCCATTTTTTCAGCTTTTGCAAAATTTCATCATT
>Ga0137306_103099_pt1 | contig 12790 bp, 10 predicted proteins | sample Inofroosms_March_FD_97187 | JGI IMG/M metagenome (GOLD analysis project Ga0137306, IMG submission 97187) | Mouse cecal microbial communities from Vienna, Austria - N-Acetylneuraminic and N-Acetylglucosamine D2O microcosms_March | ecosystem: Host-associated > Mammals > Digestive system > Large... | reverse complement strand
GCTTTATGAGCATACATCCGGGAACATATCGGTGGTGGTGTCCCTGATCCATGATGCACAAGAGATTTCCATTCTCAACGGTAGAGAGGTTCTAAACCTGGAATCGTTGAACGAAGCATATCAGCAGAGGCTATCTATGCTCCGCGGGTTTATCCAACCTCGGCAGAAGTGCCAGACCTCGAAACCTAAGAGAAAGGCAACAGCTATCAAGGCTAATACTAATATGGAGCTGAATAGGGAGTTTACGATTGCTGGGCTGGTATCTCAGGCCAAGAGCAATGATGTTGACATCGTGGAGCTGTTAAAGCAGCATCTTCCCGTGGTGGAGGTGGCAGTATGATCTCCTACTTCCCTGCCATCTATCCTGATGAACTGGTGTATAGCTGGTTCTGTCGGTATTACGTCCATTCTGGATCCTTTTCAAGTAAATCAGCTATGCAGGAGCTGTATTGTAAGCGGTCTGACAATCCCAGCAAGGAGTTCATAGGAAATCTCAATCCGGGGGCCATGGAGCAGATTGCAAAGATATATCCCTTGGATAAGTTGGTACTGGAACATACAATGTACCCTCAATATGTCCGTTTCATTCCGTTGGAGCAAAAGAAGACTGCCCTGTATCGGCTGGGACATGATAACTGCGATGCACACCACCTGTTCTGTGTTCTACCTCGGTCTGGAGGGGAGCAATATCTGCGGTTCTGCCCGTTGTGTGTAAATGAGGACAGGGAAACATATGGTGAAGCCTACTGGCATCGGAAGCATCAAATCCGAAACATGGGCATCTGCACGAAGCATAGGTGTAGGCTTGTGGAATCCAGTGTTCCGGCTAAGAGTGAGCAGGGCTTTGTGTTCTGTCCAGCAGAGCACTACATAGGCCGCAATAAGGTTGCCTTTGAAGAAGGCCCTCAGATGATCCGGTTTGCAAACTACATTGAATCCGTATTTGATGCTTCAATGGATTTCAACAACGATATTCCTATTAGTTCTATTCTGTATGATGGTATGAGCCGCACGAAGTATTTGAAGCCATCAGGCCGAAGCAGGTACACAAAGATGTTTGCTGATGATTTGAACGTGTTCTACAAGGATATGGGGCTATGCAACATAGCGAGTATGTACCAGATTCAAAGGGTATTGCTGGGGAGCCGGTCTGATTTTTCCGTTGTCTGCCAGATTGCTTTCTTCTTGGGCATGAAGCCAGAGGATTTAACGTCCCCATCCCTGACACTGGAACAGATTCAGCAGGAACAGGACAGCCACTACATGAAGGATACCGCACCTGTCGATTGGGAACTGTTGGACGAAGAAACGGCCCCTATATTGGAGAAGGTTGTTCGGGGCGTATATGATGGCACAGCCAATGAGAACGGTAGACCCGAACGAGTATCGGAGAAGCTGGTGTATCGGGAACTGGGTCTACTGGGACATCAGTTAGAGAATATGCCGAGGTGCAGAGCCATCTTTGAGCAATATACGGAATCGTATCCTGAGAGCTGGGCCAGGAAGATAATTTGGGCCTATGAGAAGTTGAGCAAAACAGGCAATCGTTTTTATTGGTCTGACATTAGAAGGATTTCAGGGGTGAAAAAGAAAAACTTTCAATCTATCATCCCCTATTTGGCAACGCACACGGATACTGATACGGCCAATCATATCATATCTTTGGTTATAGTATGAGGGGGAGAAAGCATCTCCCCCTCATACTATCGTACTTTAGTTTGTTGAGTTTAATGGCATAGAAACGTTTGCCACCAGCATCGTTGATTTGAACTGTATATTTGTTATATTTGTTATCTACCAGCTTTAGCGCATCCTTAGACCGTAAATCATTTACGCAATCGGAATGTTGATGCTTTGGTCAATGTTTCTGAGCTTCTGCTTCAGGCGATCACCTCTCAGGCACAGGCAGTCATAGTGGGTTACACCATCATATTTATCTAGCTTGAAAAGCGTTTTTTAACTCAGCTTCACTAATGCCACCTGATTTTAGGAAATCAAGTGCTTGCTTGGGCATATCTTCAATACACTTTGGCAACACCTTCCACCCCGTATTGCCAGCAAGTCTATGTATCAAACCCCAATTTTCCATTTTTTCAAATATTTTTCCTGCCTTCTTATCTCCAATATGAAGGTAATCCAAAAGCTTGCTTTTGGCTATTTTAGATTGGGACAACGACCACATGATAGCTGCCAATTCATTTTTATCATCTGAGCAAAATTGGGCAGTCTGTGAGTACGCAAGTATTTCATCATTCGATCCTTCTGAGCTTGGAGCAGAATCACTTTCTTTGAAAGTAAAATGATAGTTGTTTTTCTCCACAAAGGATTTTTTTATCTCATACAAAAGTTTCTTAGCATCATCCTCTGAGATAAACGATCCTTGCAACCGTTTGTCGCGCTCAAACATGGAATCGAAAATCATTTGCCCCTGTCCCATTAGTTTCTCCGCGCCGCTTCTTGACAGTAGAGCATTTGAGTTCTGATAATGAGCACATTTCAATGCTATTCTAGCAGTGATATTTGCTATATTTGCTTTTTTCATATAATCTTTAACAGGGTTTTGAGCTGCCAGTACCAAATGTATTTTCTGGTGCCTGCCGGTACTGAGTAAATCTGATATTGCCGCTTCAATGCGTTTTTCATACTTTTTATCGTCTACATCAGAAAATAACCTTGGAAATTCATCAATAACGCAAACGATATATGGCATTTCTGGCAAGTTTTTATTCTTTGCTCTGCTCTTATTTTCCTCATACAGCGATAGGATCGCCTTTGCTCCAACAATCGGATCGGTAATAACCGGCGAAGCTAAAAACGGTTGATTGTCAAATAAATTGAAATCAGATTCTTCCTTTTCCAGCAAGTCCAAGATCAACGCATTCACATCACCTGTTCGATGCTTATATGCTATACTTGTCAGCAAACTTATCATGGCGACACTTTTTCCCGACTTAGTTGCCCCACCCAATAACAGATGTGGAAATTCCTTCAAATCTTCTATGCACATCTCTCCCAAACTATCGTAACCTATAGCATAGGGAATCACCATTTTACTGTCGGCAAATTCTTTGCTCTCTAATATTCCAATCAGACTATTATCTTTCAAAGGCTTTTCGGCAACAATGAGCTTTGTTTTTGTTTTGTCTCTTGTATCCGGCCAAAAGTATTCGTATTTCTTTAATCGCTTTTGAATCGTATCTGCATTTTTACTAACATCGGTGTCTTTTGTTCTGCTCAGAGTGTCCACCGTAAAGATATACCTATCCTCTTTCATTTCCGCAGAAGTTACACGAATCTGTACGCCCAATGTTCTGTATTCTTTTTCAATTTGTTTGGCTAACCGAATAGCCGCTTTGTCTTTTAAACCCACTCCCGTAGGTGCAGGAAGATAGCGATGGTGGAGTTCTACTAAACGCTTTTCGCTTAAATCAGCTAGCATACTTACAATCTCTTCTTTGCTCTGTTGCAAATTCTCTTTCCCTTGTATAAAACATTCAAATTTTTCATCAGAAGAAATGTTACAAAACTTCGAGAAAATCCCTAAAAATTGTTTGAAAAAGAAATTTAGAAATCCTACGTTTTGAGAATTTTTCAGCAATAAAGAAGGATACCGCTGACTTACAGAGTTCATATAAGAACCAATTTCTCTTACAAGCAAATTTTTCTTTATGGGGGGTCGTTGCCCGTTTCTTCTTATTGGCTGATACACATTTCGTTCTCCAGTTATAAGTTCCAAAACCCATGCCGCTAGAACTTGCTTATTACGTTTGACTGATACTAGATAGTCCTCGCTGATTTCCACATCTGTTAAATCCATATCAAACACATTGTCAAAACTTGACTTAATCATTGGAGAGACGAACACAGGCATCAAATTAAACCTGTCTTTCAAGGCTAAATTTCTTTTCTTTATGGGAACATTAGCGACTTCCCGAAGCAGAGCATTATAGTTGCGCTCGTTTTCATGTCCTGCAATAATGACGGGCCTATCTCTAAAATTTCCAATCAATTCTTCAATATCTTTTGCTGTAGATGTAGTTGGAAAATAAATTTGGGAGGTATAACCGCAATATCTATAATCACGATTAAGTTTGTTGCAATTTTGAAGTAAGCCAGAGTTCACATCACATATTTCGATTATTTCTGTTATAAGCTGATAAAGTGTAGAATTTCGGTCACACGTTATCTGCAAAAAGAATGGAACAAAAATGCCATACTGGTTAAGGACAGAACTAAATAGTGAAGCAAGACAGTAACTAAATATGAACAAAATTATCGAACCATATTCTTCGTCAAAAAAGATTTCGTATATCTTATTTAAATATTCTCCAACCAATTCCATAGAATCTAATTTCGATACCATTTTACAGTGTCCTTCTGGTGAATAAAGGCACCTTCGGAGACACGAATTGCTTAAATAATATTCATTGTTTTCATGCCAGCCAAACTCTACAGATTCCAAATAAGATAAGACCGTATCCGAACAGCAGTTGTCGGTTAGCTTACTAAATAATAGAAAGGCCGCTTTGACCCTATCCATACTAACACTTATCGAAACATTTTCGCTAACGTGATTACCCATTAAATAGCGTAAATATTCCGATAATTCCTCAATTTCTTCATCTTCTAAGTCCTCAATAAATTTTTGGATTTGTGCGGCATAATCGACAAATCGTTCTTTTAGATGTCTATGTAAACGCTCAATCTCATCAGCGGAATCGTGGTAGTTGCGAATATCGCTTGCTTTACCCATAGTGCTTCCTCCAGCTTAACGATTTTTAAAGTTATGCGTTTTTTGGTATAGTTCTTCCGTTCTTCTATCTATCATTATATGATTATATCAAAATTGAAACGAATAATCAAGATAATAATTTATATAAAGTAAAAGAACAGAAAAAACAGAAGAAGAACAGATTGGATATGGTAAATACAAATATGCGGTGAGGGGCGCAGAGGCCCTACACCGCATATTTGTATTGATGGTTTGCCAACTCAAATAGACACGTAAGTTTTACAAATGTATGATACTTTCTTGTGCCCTTATCTCCCAGTTCCAGACTAACACCATAGCATTTATTATATTTTCTACCATTATTTTAGGAAGAAAGCATAAAAGTTTTCCAGATACGTTACATCCTGTCTTTTGCTTATGGTCACAGGAGCTAGGTTAATCTTCGCAAAGGCATCCATAATCGTTTCCACGCTCCGACAATTTGTAGCTTTTTGAGCGAGTAGAAGTGACTTTTTCTCTGGAATCAGAGATAAAAGCCGCAACATCCTCCGGCGCATGATGCTGTCCTTGACTTCCTTCCAGATAATCTCTACTGCCTTATCCTTCTTATAGAAATCGCCAAACGGTATTATTCTGATGAAGGTATCCAGGAACACATCTTCACATTTCTTTGACAGCTCCATAATCTGTCCAGCAGTATCCTCCGCTTCGGTGTAAGCCCGGATAGCTTTGGGCTTTGTCAGCTTCACTTCTGCCCGAAGGATACCCTGTGTATGGCTACTCACAGACTTCATCTTTTGTTGCCCTGCACCGTCATCCCAAAGTTGGTCAACTATCGTTTTTTGCAAATCATATAGCAGAAAGTCGATTGCATTACTATTTCCAGATAGACAAAAGCTACTGTTTTCATCTATACCATCATAGCTTGCAGGAGAGAATCCCTTTACCTTGCCGACACGCTGTAAAACCTTCAAATAGGCCAGCACGTTCTCCCGACTCCCAACGTCAATGTCGGTAATCAGGTTCATACCGGATAGAATAAAATCGCCCAAATGACATTTATAATCGAAATATTCAGCGATACGCTTGTCCAGCTTTCGGAGTAGCCTATCCGTGTCAGATAAATCATCCACAACTAACGATAAATTGATAAGTAAGCGAATCCTTTTTTTGTACTGACTGGCTCGGTATATAACAGTGATTCCCTTGGATGATAAAGATGTATCCACAAATTCGTCTCTGTCCTCTTTCAAGTACCCGGTCTTATTGTATGCCATGTCGAATATCTGTTGAAATGTTTCAGTGTCTAACGTCATAGATAGTTCAAAAATCGTATTTAGCTTCATCTAAAAGGCCCCCTAATACAAAAGTTTTTTACAAAAGGGTTGCATTCGGTTGGGTTTTCTATTTGAACGGATACAGAATATTGCGCATATTGTTCTTGCCACTGATCTACAGAGGTATTCTGGTTTGCATCATAGAAACCAGCAGTAAAATTATTGCAGTCTCATAACATCTCTTTAATATAAGGCATCCCATTTTACAAAAAAGAACCGGCGCAACCCTGTGGCTGCGCCGTTAATATAGATTGCAGTTTTAGTCCTTGTAGTCAAAGTCCTCTACAATCTCAGATTGTCTCAAAGGAAACCTTGCAAACAAATGTACCGTGCATGAATTTCGGAGCAGCCGTGCTCGCCCCACGGCCTGCTCCAATTCACTTTCAATCATCCAAAGCTGGACGGCCCTCAGATTCTCGTTTTTGAAGGTGTTGATCTGAAAGCGATACCCATTGTGCTCTATGATTTGCGACTCCATTTCTTCATCTTCATCGAAATCCATTCCGAGGGTGAAGGCCACCAGCTTATATAAGAATGGCGCATGATATGGAGTCCCCACGACCAATATGTCCTCTCCTTCTAAACTGTTGCTCCCCTCGGTATTCCCAAAGTGCAGATGGCCAATGTTTTCCTTCATAAAGGTTATAACATGACTGGCCTTCATACCAAATTTCCACATCAACTTCTGAACGATGCCTTTGTTGTTGTTGATGCAACTCCGACTCATAGATTTACCTGGATACTGGAGCAATCTACCATCATATTTAGCCTGTTTGCACTCATAGAAATCCACTCGTTCCGCACCGAAATATTGACGATATATTTTTTCATCGGCTGTAGCTGACACGACAATGTACTTCATATTTTCAAAGAATATTGCGGGCTTAATGAAACAGAACATATCCTCTTTCAGGTTCTTATCTTCTGGATTTTTCGACTTCTCACGGAACATGATCTTCTCGGCCTGACAGAATGATGCCACATCAAATGGAATATCGTCATCGCTGCCTATATCATCTGGATCAAATCCTTCCACGCTAATAAGGGATTGTGTTTTTGCGCGTTTCAGTAGCTTGTCTATCTTCTGTGCCAGAAGAACATTTGCAGTTTCTTTCCGCAATTTCTTTAGCTCTGAAACGGTAATTGCTTCTTGATTAGAAATAATGCTTTTGAACAGAATGTCTTCATCAATAATACACACAAAATTGCTGAGTCTCTTTCTGTCCATATTCATCAAGTAACGATGTGTGGTTATGATACTTCCAGTGAAATGCTTTAGTTTCTCACGCTTTTCCATGTATTCCCGCAAGCAAGGAATGTCCTCATTCTTTAATACCTGCTGGATATATGGATGCACCTCACTGTGCCGTCCAGTTTTGCGCAGCCGCCGAATATAATTCCACACCTTGCGAGGTAGTTCATCTGCAATCTGATCTAAGGAAGGGGTCTTTAGAACCTCTAATTCATCATCTACTGCTCTATCACCAACTTCATCTTTCAGCAGATTTGTTGGTGTAGAAACTAAAAAACAACTATCTGGGTTTTCGCTCATGATCTTCAAGTAGCTGTACGACTTACCACTACCAACCCCCGCTTTGATGACGTGAACTTTTGTATCCTCCGCATGATACGCACGAAGTATGGCATTATACACATCATCCTGCATCTCTTCCAAAGAACAGAACCCCTCTTGGTATCCAGTAATCTTCTCTATCAGATTACGTTTTGGCTTTGCCGTAGTCAAAATGTTCTTCCCATGTTTACACTTGTCAGCATAAGGGCAGAACTTGTCACAGTCCTGTGGTTTATATTTTGAATCTGCGTTATACTCGATAGCGTGACTCCATCTACTTCTACGTTCCCTGTCATAGAACTCTGGGTGTTCTTCTTGTATCTTGCGGAAAATTTGAGGACCATTTTCTACTTGTATTAGACTAAGTGACAATCCGAACAATTCATCATGAACCATATCTCTTGTTCCATCTCTGAACTCTCTGAACAAACGACAGGACTGAGCGATCTTCTTCATGTCACTGGATCTGTATTTCTTATGATTTTTTACAATCTTTTTGTCGGTAGGACTGTTTGATGCAGTCCTACCGACAGAAGGATTACTGGTGCTTCCTTTTAATCCAATAATATATGATTTTGGGGATTTCTCGCCATCTCCTTTTATACTAGAACGCATTATAATAGCACTTGGCGAGATTTCCCCATTTTGAGAAGTTTGGGTTGCACCAGAGGATTCTGTCGGATCATAGGATATAGTAACATCAAGCAAACCACTTTCGTTTAAGGAGATACCTGTTTGGGAGGAAAAATGTGCTAGTCTCTCCTTATAATGTTTAGGTGTGGATTCCTTCAGATAACGGGTCATGCTTCTGAACACAGATTCAACGTCAATCGTAGATAACCTTTCATCAAAATAAGTAAGTTCTTTTCCGCCAAAGTACATTTTGGAGACATCCTTGTAGCATAAAGGATCAGCTTCTGGAAATATCTTTCCAAGAGCAAGTTGAACTGCTTCTGCAACTATTCTGTGCCCCATAGGGGCATTATTAAGGAATACTATACGAAACTTATTGTGATTTTTACTTGTAAGAGTATCGTAGGCAAACACAGGACGCAGGCCATACCTCTCAGCTCTAGCCCTTGCATCCTCCAAAGTGATTGTAGTATCTGGTGTTTTACTGTCGAAGTCTAAAGCAATAAACTGTTGCTGCTCAAAATGAGCCTGATTTCGTATACCATCTTTGAAGGTGGCTGGACAAAAGGTTTGCCCGTCAATGCTTATTTTTTCAGCCAAAGCACGGATGTCTTTTGGTGTAGGATTTATTTCCTCAACAAAACCACCAATTCGATTGCTGATTTGAGCTGCTTTTGCATTTGAAGGTTTGGCCCAGCAGCTTTCGCTATCAAGAGACACCTTGATTTTTTCCATGGTTTTCAACTCCTTTTGGGATTTTTTATTTCCATGTAGGAGTGAAATAAAAAATAAATAAATCAAAAATTTATTGTAAAAAAGGGGAGACAAAGCGGTCTGTCTCCCTAATAGTTGTTGTTGTGTTAGATCAAATTGTTATCTCGGCACATGGTTACTGGAAACCTGCTTGATTTTCCGATAAAAGCTGCTCTTGCTTACTTTCAATATCTTCATGGCCTCAACTGCTGTAATTTCACCTTTGCGCCATTGGGCAACCACCCTATCGAAGTCAGGTGATTGCTTGGCCTTCCTTCCAGTATACTTCCCCTGCTCCTTGGCAATGGCGATTCCCTCCCGCTGGCGCTGCAAAATATACTCCCGTTCCAACTCTGCTACGGCTCCGAAAATGGTCAACATGAATTTCCCAGTGGGGGTAGTGGTATCAATGGCCTCTTTCTTTGAAACGAACTCAACGCCCTTGGCCGTCAACCGCTCTACCAAATCCAGCAGATCACGGGTGTTCCTGGCAAACCGGCTGATGCTCTCCACGATCACGGTATCACCCCGGCGCACATATTCCATCATCCGTTGCAGCTCGGGCCTGTTGGTATTCTTGCCGCTCGTGCGGTCAATGTAGACTTCATCCACCCCCAGAGATTCCATCAAGACTTCCTGCCGGATGGTGTTCTGCTCCTGTGTGCTGACCCTGATATAGCCTATCTTCATTTAATCACCACCATTTTTACTTAAAAACCATTCCAGACAGGTTTCCCCTGATAGATAAAGCACTCCGCATCGTTACAGTCTGCCGGCGTCAAATCCTCAATCCGCTTTCTACTCCGGGAAATGAACAGGTCAGAATCCATTGGAGGCTTAGGGGTCTTGTCTCTTAGCAAATGATCCAGAGCCACGATCTCCCTGTATGTCTTAGGCTCGTTCTTGCTGATATACTGAAAGAAGTAGTTTCGATGAAACGGGCAGAACGCACACGCACTGGCCTTGGTGTCCAGCCCCCATACTTCTAAAATATATTTGTAGTTGTCCGCTCTCGTCAACCCCATCTCCACCAGAGGAAACTTGTTTACGAACAACCTATGGGGATTCTCATGACAACGCCGGGATTCTTCCGCACTGAACCCCATGTGCATTTCATGAGTTTTCACATCCTCGGCTCTGAGCCGCTGACCCTTTCTGTAGCCCAGCAACTCCCAGCGGACATACTTTGTGATGGCATTTACTTTGTAATCCAATGTGCAGTTCCGGGGCATCCGTGACTTATGACCATCTTCTTTCAATGTCCACCAAGGGATACTGATAGTTCTCCGCTCCCCAAAGTTTTGTGTAAAATCCTGATACAACGGTGTATCTAAAACATGAAAGAAAATCCCGGCGCTCTCACAGGAACGCCGGGTAAACTCCATCTGTTCTTTGACCCAAGGAGGTTCCAGCCCTAGGTCACAGAAAATTACTGCGTCATAGATCGGAACCAGCGGATACGGTTTTTTCTTCTTTTTGCATACAGCATTTTCACAGCTCATAAGAGCCAATGCCGTAGATTGCATCCCTGCTCCAAAGGATAGTATCTTCATATCGAGTCTCCTCAGAAAATAAATTAGCGAAAAAGTCCCGATAGGGTCGGCTTCAAGTCTGGAACGTGCCAAAACTCGAAAACCAACTCTAGCGGGACATTTTTTCGTAGTGCCGATTGGGTTTACCCTATTGGGATGCCTATATGAAATCGGACGCACTCATTCCGGGTGCATCCCATGGATGGGAAGGGCTGTAATCGCCGCCTGTGCTGGACGGAGCCGTGGGGTTATCGGCATCTTCATCCGTGACAGCTCTGTACTGCTCCATGTCCAACCCAAAGTATTCAGCCTCGTTGTCCGACAGTTCGGCAACGTCAGCCATGTAGCGGTAGGCTTCTTCCTCACCATCCTCGACCAGCCCATCTTTCAGGACCGTGGCGATCTCGCTCATTCTGGCCCAGGAAATATACTTCTCATTTGTACGCATCAGGTAGTAGTCCAACGCCTTGAAAAGAGCCTCAGCTTTCGTCAACCCAGAAAACTTTCCGAAGTCGTAGTAGTAACAGGTCCAGTCCCAGCTTCCAGTTCCCTTGTCCAACCCACTCACAACGGCGTACTGCGTCATGCTCTCCCCTCGCAGGACAAGAGCATACTGTCCTTTTTCATCAATCAGAGTGTACTTCATTATGATTCCTCCTCGTCATCGGCCAGTTCGTCCACCGCAGAGGAAGGGTGCTGCCAGTCGCAGTAGCTAAACAGGCACTTGGCTTTCTCAGTATCACCTTGGCACTCGTCGATGAAATCCTGCCCTGTGTAGCAGTTGGATAAGACCTCGGATAATTCCTCTGGGCTTGTGATTGGACGGTCAAGAGGGATATGGTTCAGGTACACATCGGGAACATAGATCACCACATCACCAGGATAGAATTTGTCGGCCTTGAATATCTCGCAGCCCTGACCAGGGCCAAGGGCCAGAAGATCATTGAGGGTACGGCCCTGCTGGAGCTGCAACCTCAACTCCTGCTTTGTCAGTGTGCTGCTCTCCTTGTCCTGATCCAATTCAAGGACTTCATAATCAACGGTAATGGAATCATCGACATAGGAACCATCAGGAAGCGGAGTATCCGGCCCCAGCGCAATTTCAATCGCTTCTTCCAGTGAGTTAGCGTCAACGTCACAGTGACCGTACATCTGCCAAACAAGCGGTATTCTGTATGTGTCCATGTTTACCCCCATTCAATTCCAAGGTTCTTCTCTGGAAAGCAGCGATGGACTTGGAAAGTTACTTTGCGGATCGTCTGTCCACCGTTCCTCCGGCTTGAGCCACATATAACGGCAACCGAGGATATGCACCATCCTTACCCGGTCATAGAGCCGGCAGAAGTGGCGATCCTCTACGATCTGTGCATCGAACCACTCGTTGAGTTCAGCAGCCGTATCAAAGGTGCGGAGAATTGATGTCCCCGCACCCGCCATGTACCGTTGTGTGAAATCCAGAAGCTGCTCCCGGACAAGTTCGTAGTCCACAGCCTGTTTCTCACTCAAGGGGTGTTCATATTCAATGTAGCCCCAGCAGTCACGGCCAGCCTCCCTGCAATACTGCCGCTTATCAAAGTTGACGATTTCTATAACCTTGTTGCCATCCGGTTTTGGGAATGTACCCGGCGCAACTGGACGATGTGTGCTGTAGTACCTCATTTTTCCACCTCCCAGCAGCCGATGTAGAGGTATTCCCCGCAGCTACCCTTCGGCGTTGCCTGACACATGAAAGCACCGTCCTCGGACTGGATCGTTGCCAAGTCTTTCCACTCATGGAAGTGGTTCTCGCTGGCAAGGCATCTCAACTTTGGCAGAACCTTTGTGTTGATCCAGTCAAAGAACACATCCTGCTCCCTCTGGCTCCCATCCAGCCGCTCAAAGCTCTGGCGATCCGGCAGGAGGCATAACACCTTTCCGGGTAGGCCGCTCTGCCGTTCAAGGATGGCCCTCGCACCCCAGTACATCTTCGGGGTAAAATTCTCGGGGTAGTTTCCCCACTCATGACTCATGATCTTCCTCCTCGAATTGTTCCGAATCGACCACATTATCAGGATCAGCTTCTCCCTGGTCAGGTTCCTCCACCTCATCGATCACCGGAAGCAAAGACCTCATCACATCCCGCCGTGTCTGCACCGAAGTAGGTTTTGCGCTGCCAGCGGATACCGTGTGATTGTACTCCGGCGATATGGAGGGATGCCCACTGAAGAACTCGGTCAGGGTTCGGTTGATC
>Ga0137306_103094_pt1 | contig 12799 bp, 7 predicted proteins | sample Inofroosms_March_FD_97187 | JGI IMG/M metagenome (GOLD analysis project Ga0137306, IMG submission 97187) | Mouse cecal microbial communities from Vienna, Austria - N-Acetylneuraminic and N-Acetylglucosamine D2O microcosms_March | ecosystem: Host-associated > Mammals > Digestive system > Large... | reverse complement strand
TTTGAACTGGCTCTGAAGCTGGCGAAGGAGAAGGACGCCGATCTTGTGCTGGCCACCGATCCAGACGCGGACCGTCTCGGGGTATATGTGAAGGACGCGAAATCCGGAGAGTACATCTGCCTCACCGGCAATATGTCAGGAAGCTTCCTTGCGGATTATGAGATCGGACAGAAGCTTGCCATCGAGGGAAAGCTGCCGGAGGACGGCGAGCTTATTAAGACGATCGTTACTTCCAATATGGTAGATGCCATGGCAAAGCATTACGGCGTAAAGGTTATCGAGTGCCTTACCGGATTTAAGTGGATCGGCAAGGAGATCCTGCGCATGGAGACGACAGGGAAAGGGCAGTATCTCTTTGGATTTGAGGAGAGCTACGGATGCCTGATCGGCACACATGCCAGGGATAAGGATGCCATCGTAGCGTCCATGGCGCTCTGCGAGGCGGCTGCGTTCTACAAGACACAGGGAAAGACTATCTGGGACGCCATGCTGGAAATGTATGAGAAATACGGCTACTACAAAGATAATGTAATCGCCATCTCCCATCAGGGCATCGAGGGACTGGCCAAGATCAAGGCTATTATGGAGAGCCTGCGGGAGAATCCGCCGATGGCATTTGGCAGCTATAAGGTGACGGCGTTCAGAGATTACCAGAAGGATATGATCAAAGATGTAACGACGGGAGAGACCAGACCTACCGGTATTCCGAAATCGAATGTTCTGTACTTTGAACTGGAGGGTGACGCATGGCTCTGCGTTCGTCCGTCCGGCACTGAGCCGAAGATCAAAGTATATTTTGGCGTAGTAGGAACGGATCTTGCCGATGCCGATAAGAAATCAGAAGAACTGGCTGCTGTGGTAAAGGATCTGATGGATCAGCTTGGATAAGAAATGCCCGACTGAGGATTACCGGCATCCGGGAACGGCCTATGGCCGTTCCCGTTCCGCAGGGGAAGATATTCTGCGGGGGTTGATGCCAAGAGGATTTTGGAGGATAGAGATATGAATCAATATTTGCAGGACTGGGCGGGAAAGGAACTGATGGCAGAACTGGAGAAGGGTGTCATTAACGCACCCCATGATCTACTGGGCTGCCATATCTTCAAAGAAGAGGATGTACAGATATTTACGGCATACCGTCCCTGCGCAGAGAAGATCTGGCTTCTGGATCAGGAGGGCGGGGAGATCGGCGAGATGGAAGAGATGCCTGTGGAGGGCCTTTTCGGCTATGTGATCACGAAGAAGAAGGACCGTCTGACAAAATACCAGTTCCGGGTGAAATACGGGGAAGATGATATCATCGATGTGGAGGATCCCTATGCCTATGGGAAGACCTTTACGGATTTTGACTGTTATATTTTTGGAGAGGGAAAGCACTACCAGATTTATGAAAAGTTTGGCGCTCACAGGGAGACGGTAGACGGCGCGGCGGGAACACGTTTCATCGTATGGGCGCCCAGGGCGCGCAGCGTCAGTGTCATCGGGGAATTTAATATGTGGGATGGCCGCCTCCACAAGATGATGCTTCATGGAGAGAGCGGTATCTTTGAGCTCTTTATACCCGGAGCCTGGGAGGGCGCTGCCTATAAATATGAGATAACGGCACGGGACGGCGAGAAGCTTTATAAAACAGATCCCTATGGAAATTACGCAGAGCTGCGTCCGGGGAACGCGTCCCGCATCACTTCACTGGAGGGATATGAGTGGCAGGACAAGGAATATCTGACAAGAAGATCCAATAAGACGGTGGAGCGGCGTGACCGGGAGCCCATGAGTATCTATGAGGTGCATCTGGCATCCTGGAAGAAACGGGTGGAGGATGATGATAACGGGAATTACAGCTACCGGGAAATGGCACAGATGCTGGGGGATTACGTACTGGAGATGGGTTATACCCACATTGAACTGATGGGAATATCGGAATATCCCTTTGACGGCTCCTGGGGCTATCAGGTGGGATGTTATTATGCTCCCACCAGCCGTTACGGAGAGCCGCAGGATTTTATGTATTTCGTAGATGAGATGCACAAGAGGGGGATTCAGGTGATCCTTGACTGGGTGCCGGCGCATTTCCCGAAGGACGCCCACTGCATCGGCAATTTCGATGGACAGGCACTGTATGAGCATCCGGACCGGCGGCGGGGTGAGCATCCGGACTGGGGCACCTATATTTTTGACTACGGCCGCAAGGAGGTTATGAATTTTCTTATCGCCAACGCCCTGTTCTGGGTGGAAAAATTCCATATCGACGGGCTGCGGGTGGACGCGGTGGCCTCTATGCTGTATCTGGATTACGGCAAGCAGAACGGCGAGTGGCTGCCCAATAAGGACGGCGGCAATGAACACTATGAGGCGGTGGAATTTCTACAGAATCTGAATGATGTGATGGCGGAGAGAAATCCCGGCGCTTATATAATCGCTGAGGAATCTACGGCGTGGCCGGGAGTGACGGCGCCGGTGAAGGATAAGGGCCTTGGGTTCTCCTACAAGTGGAACATGGGCTGGATGAATGATTTCCTTGAGTATATGAAGTTAGATCCGTATTTCAAGAAGTTTCACCATGACCAGCTGTGCTTCAGTATCGATTATTATCTGAGCGAGAAGTACATTCTTGTCCTGTCCCACGATGAAGTGGTCCACGGTAAATGTTCCCTTCTGAACAAGATGCCGGGGCTGGAGGGGGATAAATATGCCGCCCTTCGGGCCGCTTATGGCTTTATGTATGGTCATCCGGGCAAGAAGCTGCTGTTTATGGGACAGGAATTTGCCCAGAAGAGGGAGTGGGCCGAGTTCCGAAGTCTTGACTGGTTCCTTCTGGAGGAGGATGAACGCCACCGGCAGATGCAGGAATATTGTAAGGCGCTGAACCGGATTTATACGAAGTACGACGCCCTGTATTATAATGATTTCGATATGATGGGCTTTGAGTGGATGGACTGTGCCCGGCCGGAGACCAGTACGGTGGCGTTTGTCCGCCGCGGCAGAACGCCAAAGAGCCAGCTGATGTTTATCCTGAACTTCACGCCGGTGGCTCATGAAAAATATACGGTGAAGGCTCCCTGCCGGGGGAAATATAAAGAGATCCTGAATTCCGATGATCCGCAGTTCGGCGGTCAGGGCCGGTTGAATGAGAAACCTATTCCGGCAAAGAAGACGGAGACCGTCAGCAAGAAAGGGAAAAAAAAGACCGGTTATGAGATTGAGTTGTATCTGCCGCCCCTCTCGGCCGTAGTGCTGGAATTTGACTATCGGGATTAAAAAAATTTTATAAAGTGCAACATCACCCTTTCGCAAATCGTTTAGTATATGAGAGATAAGTAATACTAAAATATTTGTAGAAAGGGTGATTGTTATGAAAAGGATACTTTCTTTCTGGCTGTCATTGGCAATGCTTTGCAGCATCTTTGCCGTGCCAGTAAAGGCGGAAACAAATACCAATGCCAATGCGGATTCTGGCATGATTACAGGAGAAGCGGGGGAAAAGGTTACATTTCGCTACGATACGAGCACCGCAGTGATGACATTTTCCGGCACCGGGAAGCTGGTATGGCGTCCTCTGCGGAATTATGATGATGTAAAGAAGGTCGTCATTGAGGAAGGCATTACGCATCTTGAATTGATCCTTGGGGAGTATTTTCATGGTCTGGAGGAGCTGACGATTCCCGAGAGCGTCCAGGAAATCAATGTCACGGGGGCCAAGGTTTTGCAGGATAATTATAAGCTAAGGAAGATTATAAACAAATCCCCGGTTGCATTTGATCCCCGGTATCCTGCGGATCATTCCCTAAAAACGGGATGGAATAGGAAGAGTGATAACAATGTAAGTAAAGAGATAAAGGAGAATGGCTATTCTCCGCTGAAATGGCTGGTCGACGGGAAGGAGGTAGTGAAAATACCAGCGCGTTCCGAGGCAGCAGCAGTTCCACGGACGTATAAGATCACTTATGATCTGAAGGGGGGAAAGAAAACGAAAGGTTCCTGGATTAAAAGCTATATGTACGGTGTTAGTAGGAAATTGCCGAAACCAAAGAAAAAGGGTTATCTTTTCGCGGGATGGGAGCCGAAAACACAAGTGAAATCCCATTTGTATTACAGGCTGTATTCCAAGGTTTCTCCCGTTCAGTATTCGGATGTAAAATTAACGGCGGTCTGGAGAAAGGTTTAAGTTGTAAAGGATAAGAAAAATTCCTCCATTCAGATTCAGGTTTATCCGAAAAATAATCCGAATCTGACGATCCTGGTGTCAACAAAGAAGGATATTGCCCGGGCATTGAAAAGCAGGAAACCAGATAAATTTTCCCCCGTTACTATGTATACTACAAACAGCAGGACAAACAAACTCAAGAAGGGCAGGATCAGGAACGGAATGCGCATTTATAATATCAATCGTTTTGCCCTGTTTAAACCAGAGAGTCCTGGATCGGTTAAAAAGCAGAAGTTTAAAAAGGGAAAGACCTATTATGTCTGGATTAAATGCGGGAGAATGCAGCCATATGAATATGGCGAATTCGAGGATGAAGACCCAGTACGATTTGTAACAGATGATGCTTACTATTTCTATAAGACCAAGGTAAAGTTCTAATTCTGCCGGCAGGCGGCGCCACTAAGTATAGGGGGCGCCGCCTGTTTTTGGCTGATGGGGGTCCGGGGCGGCGGCGTCCCGGATATCCTGAATGATTGTCTGGATATGGGCGATCTGCCGGTCTGTCAGCCCGTCCACGCTTAGATTTCTCGTATTACTGAATTCCAACAGATAGTCGGTGCTCACCTGGAAAAATTTCGCAATGCGGACCAATGTGTCGACGGAGGGGGGGATATTGTTATTTTCCCAGTTTGAAATGGTCTGTTTGCTGACATGCAGTTCCCTTGCCAGATCCACCTGGCTTAACGAGTGTGATTTTCTCAATTCCCTGATCCTGTCTCCAAGCATTCCCTACCTCCTGAGTTCTGTCCGCTCTCCAATATTGTAAAAGTATAGCAATACAAGAATATTTACAAAATACTAAAGTATTGCTATAATGGACATATGGCCCAATAATTATTCCACCAGTTCGTTAAAAAATGCCAAGAAGAAGGAAAAGTGAAATGTCAGAGTTTAGTGATTTTTGCAGCATGCTCCGGGAGGAGAGCGGCATGACGATCTATCATATAGCAAAGGTTTCCGGGATGGAGAGGACTGCCCTGAACCGGATGCTGAATGGTAAACGATTTCCCAAATATGAAGATGTTGAACTGTTTTGTGAGGTGCTCCGCGCCGGAGAGCGGGACAAAGAGCACCTCAGGGAACTTTATCTAATGGAGAAAATGGGCAGGAATCATTATGAGAACTACATCTATATCCGGAACCTGCTTCGGGAGCTGGATCAGAGGGAAAACGATGCCGCATTCCCTGATCCTGCCGGGACAAAGAATACAGACAGCAGGGAAAAATCCTTCGTCAACGGGAAGAGAGAGGTAAGAAGCATGATCTGCAGTGTACTTGAGGGGGCGTACCGGCAGGAGAAGATCCAGGAAATGTATACCAATTTTCCGGTGCAGGAAAAGATTCTTTTCACAGTGGTGGAATGCTGTGAGAAGAAGTATAGGAGAGAAATTCCCCTCTGTCATTTCCATATCCTGAATATCAATCCGGAAAAATATTATGATGTGACCTGCAATCTGAAAGTACTCCGCGCCGCGCTGATGTGGCTGTTTACAAAAGGAGAGAGCTATATTCCGTATTATACATACAGCCAGTTGATGCTGGACGATCTGGAATTGCAGTTTATGCCATATTATCTTGTATCAGCCAGCCGGGTACTGCTGGTGTCGGATGATTTTCGTCAGGGAATCCTACTGGAGGATGAGGATATGGTGGTCTTTTACCGAAACCGGATGGAGATGATACGGCGTCAGATGCACCACCTTGTTCAGACCTATCCGGAGAAAGCCGGTGTATGGGAGGATGATACGATGTTATGCACTCTTGACGACCCGGATCTGGAGCTGCAGCATTTGGAAGTAATGTTATATGGAAAGGGTGTCGTCCTCTCGAAGGATAGAGAAGTGGAACAAGGCCGGTTTGTCCGGATCACAGAGAGCAGTATATATGAGTCTTTTCACCACTTCTTTGACTATCTCAGTGAAATGTCAGAGATGGAAGGGGTGAGGGGTGTCACAAGGAATTAAGGTGAGCAGATGATAAATCCTCAGCGTCGCAATCTCAGGCGGCGCTTTTTGTTTGCAAGGGAAAAAACAGATGCACACCGGGGCGCACATATTGTAATTAGTGAAATATAATATTATCCTTTTAAGAATAGAGTGGGAAGAAACAGAAAGAGAGGAAAGGAACGGTGGAAAGGATGAGGAACGAAGCCCAAAAGGCATTCAGAACATCAAGACGGGCTGTGGCTCTGGCCATGGCGGCTGTTTTGTGTTTATCTACGCTGGTCACGGCGGCTCCTGCAGAGGCTGCAGGATTTACAAAACCGAAACTGGCGGCGAAGAAAAAGACGTTGTACTACAACAAAAAGTCAAAGAAGACATACACTCTGAAGGTGAAGTCTAACAAGGTGAAAAAGATTGTCAAGACTACATGGAAGACCAGTAAGAAGAGTGTGGTTTCCATCAGCAAGAAGAAAAAGATGTCAGTGAAACTGACAGCAAAGAAGAAAGGGACGGCCACAGTCACGGCCACAATCCGTTATGTACCGAAGGGAATGTGGATGGTGCGGACGCTGAATCTGAAGTGTAAGGTTACATCAAAGCGCGCCTCTTCCAGTACGGTAACGCCGCCTGCAGGTAAAGTGACACCTAAGCCGGTGCCGAAGCCTTCGACAAAACCAGGCAATTCACCAAACCCCCCGCAGGGAAACGAAGGCCAGAAACCGGCGAAGGTAGTGCTGGATCAGGATGAGGCTTTATTTTCCAGTACGGAAGAGGGAGAGAACACGAAGGAACTTACCGCTGTGGTTAAGGACGCACAGGGGAAAGAAATAAAGAATCAGGACATCATATGGTCCACGGATAATGATAAGATCGCTGCAGTGGAGGACGGAGTGATCACGGCAAAGAAAGAGGGCAGGGCGAATATTACGGCGTCTGCCGGCAATATCACATCAGAACCCTGTACTGTTATTGTAGATACAACCCCCCCGGCTGTGGAAGGGGCAAAGATAACGGATTATAAGACCATCCGGGTCTATTTTGATGAAACGGTGACAGGTGAGCCGGAGGTGTCAGTAACGCGTTCGGCGGAGGATGCAGAGGACGTACCGGTCCGTATGACTCCGGTTCTTTCGGAGGACGGACAGAGTCTGATCCTGACAAGCGCTGCCGCATTAAAGGAGGGTACATACGATCTTGAGATGGCAGGACTGACGGATTATGTTGGGAATTCCCTTTCCAATAATAGGAAAACGGTAATCAAATCTGCCAGTGTCCCGGATAAATTTATCTGTCGGACAGAGGAAATCCCAGCGGGGCAGGATGAGGTTATGGTGTATTTCCGGGTGACTGACCAGTATGGCGAGGAGCTGAGAAACTACAGGATAGATGACCTGAAAGCCACGGCGGAGACGGAGAGCGGCATGCCGCTGGAGGTCAGCGTGGTAGAGGGAAAAGACTGTGTGAAGATTACCGGTGCCATCGCTATGCTGGCAGAGGGTAAGAGGGTTGTGATTACCCTGAGCAGCAAAAAGCTGGGAGTCAGCGGTGAATTTACCACTGTACTGGTGGATCCGGAAGGAGTGGGAAAGGCCGCTAAGATCGACAGAGTCATTGCAGAGTCAAAGGACATGGCGAATTCGGGAGACAGCGAGGCCCCGCAGTTCGCTCTTACAACAGATGAAAGATTAAATGTATTTACGCTGGGTGCGGAGCTTCTGGATTGCTTTGGAAGTCCGGCTAATTCCAGGGTAGTGTATTCCATCAATGATAGTTCTGGTATTATTGAGTTCGTAAATACGGAGGGATCCAACAGCAAGGATACAAATATCTGCGATTCGGATAAGGCTGTCACTGTCAGGGCCAGGAAAAAGGGCGTGGTAACCATTACCGTCTATCTGGCGTCCGACGACAGCCAGCGCAGGGACATTACCATCACGATCCGGCCCACCGCTTTGAGGAGGATCACAGTGGGAGAGCTGGCATCCGGTTACAATATGCAGGAGAGCCAGGCGAAGATCACACTGGATCCAATTGGAACGGGGATCACAGCTAAGGATCTGACCTATGAGGCACTGGACGACAGGAGCGCAGAGAGGATCGAGAAGATCCAGTTCTCAGACGCAGAGGATGGCAGTGAGGAAATCTATGTCAGTGTTACGGCAAAGGCGGACAGTAAAGACGATCCCATCCACTTTATCGTATATTGTATGGAGGATGGACAGAAGATCGGTACCTCTAATGCGGTAACCTATCTATCATCACCGATGCCGCTGGTGGATAAGATCAAGGTGGAGGAGTTTAAAGAGACGGTCTGCTGTAAAAAAAAGGTTAAGACGTCCTATCGGCTTCTGAACCGGTATGGGGAAAATATCACTAATATTGCCGGAGGAAGGCTGGATGTGGAGGTCTCCAAAGGAGCCATTGGAAAATTGTCTGATGTCAGTGCGGAAGAGGGCACCTTAACGGTAACAGGCGAGAGTGTGGGAAAAACTACCATCACCCTGAAATATGAAAATATTTCTGAGACCATCACAGTGGATGTCAAAAATACTGCTGTCGTGAAAAAAGTAATGATAGATGCAGCAAAAGCGGATGGAGAACCATGGGAACTTATCGAATTCGCTGGTGAAAAAATATATATTCCTGTCTCCTCCGAGGATCAGTATGAGAATAAAATTGTAGTGGAGGCGACGGACTGGGTGTCCGTTCTGCCGACTATAACTATAAATGGAGTTGATCAAGTCAATGGCGCCAGTGGCTCGCCAGTATTTACAGGGGATATTTCAGTTGGCCCCGCCAAACTAAGTTCAGGTGCTTATACAGCAGCTACTGGTACAGATGTGGTAGAGGCAGTGGAGGTGACGTATAATAATGCATTGAGTACCTCTTCAAAAATCTTTACACTTGCCTACGGTAATTCCACGGTTAAAGATTTTAGCTGTAATACAGTTAGCGTTTATTTACGACCGAAACGTGGTCCGGCTAAGCTGGTATTCGGGAAAAGTTCAATAGCTGCTCTGCCAGGAGCAGAGTACATACAGAATGTCACTGTATTGGACCAATATGGGACAGAGATTAGCGCAGTCAACCTGCCCACGGTGACCGGAGGTGACGTTGTACAGTATAAGATGTTCCATAAAGACGGTACAGATTGTAGCGCAAAGATATCAATATCTCAGAATGCTGGCAATAGTCAAGTCACACTTAATACATCGATAGACGCTGGAACCTATACGGTGACTGCATATATAGGGGATGGTTCGGAGGATCTTGCTGCTATATCAAAATTAGTTCATGCCAGCTATACGCTGAAGGTGGGCAGTATAAAGGATCTGGCTCAAAGTATACAAATTAGTGAAACCATAACTGATAATAGCGGTAATCAGAAAACAATTTCAGATGTCGACTACATAAAGATAAGTGACAGCAGCGATCCGGCGGCGGAGTGGCAGTTAGACTACAAATTATACGATAAGGATGGTTTAGAAATTGCAAAACCTAATGCTGGTTATGGAATTCTGCCTGGAGAACTTGGGTGGTCGGTATCTGGATCAAATATCGATGCATCCATAGAAGGTGGTTTGATGGGAGCCAAATTTGAGGGAACGGCAGATACCGGCATCATAATGGTAGAACTCAGCTATGAACCCGGGGGCATCCGGAAAGGAAGTCTGGCTATTCCCGTAAGCAGTAAGAATCCTGTGATTAAATCGGGGACATATAAGATTCAGACAGGTAGTCCGTTAGTGGATATTGATCTAACTGATGTGCAGACTCTTAATTCCACTAATACAACATACGCAATTGTGGGAATTGATCAGTATGGGGATAAACAGCCTGCGGGAGCATTGTATTCGGTATATGCAAAGGACGCAAGTGTGGCAGTAGTCACGAAAGGGTCTGGGAATCAATTTGATGTAAAAAGCGCTGGCAGCACAGCAAATGGTAAAGAAACAGTAGTTGTTGTAAAACCAACAGAAAAAGAAAAGGCTCTGGAGATGAAGGTGAAAGTCCCTGCTGCTCCTTAAGTAAAAAATGAATAACTGGTAATCGGTTTTAGTTTCTTGTAAAGATTGGGCCGGGGCAGCGATGGATTTTGTCATCGCTGCCCCGGTTTTTATCACATAATTCTTCCATCAGATATTGTTATTTCCTGGTCCGCCCGCTGTGAGATTTCTTTGTCATGGGTCACCATCACGATAGTAGTGCCCTTCTCTTTGATCCTTGCAAATATATCCATGATATTTGCCGCGTTTTCTTTATCCAGGGCGCCCGTTGGTTCATCGGCAAGGATTACCTTTGGGTCATTTACAAGGGCTCTTGCGATGGCCGCCCGCTGACACTGTCCGCCGGATAGTTCTTTTGCCTTCTTTTTCAGAAGGTCCCCAATCTCCAGTTCTTCTGCTGCCTTATGTACAAGCTCCTTCACTTTGTTCTTCTTTGTCTTGGCCAGATACAGTGGGGCAGCGATGTTATCAAAGACGTTCATATTCCAGATCAGGCCAAAGTCCTGAAGGACGAACCCCACTTTTTTCATCCGGATATCTGCCACCTTATTCTGTCCCAGCTGATCGACACATTGTCCGTCAAAGATAAGAGAGCCGGATGTGTATTTATCCACTAGTCCCAAAATGTGAAGGAGGGTTGATTTTCCCGATCCTGATTTACCCATAATGGAGATCCACTCTCCCTGGCCGATATCAAGATCCACCTGTTTCAGTGCCCGGACTTCGCTGCTTTTTCCCTGATTGTAGATTTTTTCGATTCCCTTTGCTTCCAGAATACTCATCTTCTCACTCCTTTGTCTGTGTTACTATTTCTTTTGGTTGTATTTTCAATATGTACAGGCTGTTGAGCAGGCTGACTGCCATCATAATGGCAAAGAAGATCAGGCCGGTGATGATATGGTATGGATGGATGACTGTCCCGGAGACCATTTCTTCTCTTTGAGAGTACCATTGGTATACAGCCAGTGATGTGATAATTCCTATCACATACGTGATCCCGCTATTTAGCATAGTGACCCCCAGCAGTTTATTTGGCGTTATGCCCAGCAGCAGATAAATGCCCCAGACATATCTCCTCCGCTTATTGATGAGGTAACCAGTGGCGATGATCCCGAAGATGATCACGACTGTCCAGACTACACCCTCTACGGCAGCCTCCTTAATAAACTTGGAAATGTCGGCGGACGTCTCCTGCTTCATCTCATCAAAGGACACAAGCTTTCCGTACTGAGACAGGAATTTTTTGTCCGCGTTCTTATTTAGCTTAACGATGCAGTGGGCAGTGGAATGCCCGAATCCCTCTCTTTTTACCATGTTGAAAATTTTCGTGTGGTTTACAAAAATGGTATTTTGGCATTCTACCATAAAGGAATACATATTTTGTTCTGCCATTAATCCCGATAGATCGAGCCTGTTGCAGTGATCAGCCAGTTTTCCCACCACTTGAATTTTATAGACAGAACCTGTATTCAGATCAATAGTTATCATGTCGCCGATCTGGTATCGATTGGCTATAGTGCCGCCCAGAACGGCAGGAATGATTTCTCCGTCCCGGTCATTCTCATTCAGCCATCGGCCTTCCTTTATATTATAAGTAACCGCTGCGGTGGAGATGGAATCCATGGCACTGATTTCAAATATATCTTCGGGATATTGTATGGAGTCGTTTTCAACGGTAATGGAGGTGTTAAAAATTTCTCCTAATCCATCAATTCCCGGAAGGGAGCGGATCTTTTCACATGCTGCCGGATAGTCCCCGTTCTCCATATCAAAGAGTCCACAGGCGGCCATAGCATACTGATATAAATAGGTGTCGGCATCTGCTTCTGCGATACTATTTAGATGTTGTATCTGCAATATAGCAGCACTGATCTGATGATTGATCAGAAATAATCCAAGACCGATTTGTATTATGATAAACACATTACTCATTATGCAGGACAGATATTCTCTCGCCCAGAGCTTTCTATGTAATAGCATGTCGTGATCTCCTTTATTTATTGGCAGAATATGCTTCGAAGGGCTGCTTTTTTACCAGTCTGATTGTCATGATCAGGGATAACAGGACATAGATCAGAAGAAGCAGTCCAAAGCTGTATCCAATGGAATAGCGCAGATTGTAGATCAATTGTCCAGATGCGCTGCAGTACAGAAGGAATAGTACGATTGACACAATAAATGAACAAGAAAACAGGAGTAGCATTTCCAGGAGGATTACAGCCCTGAGCTGGAAATTTTTTAACCCCAATAACTTAAGTACGGCATATGAGGGGATTCTACGTTTCAATACGGACTGATAAATGAACAATGCATTTAGTACAGCAAGGATCACGCCAAGGATCAGATTGCTCATGAAATCCAGATAATCAGAAACGCTCAGGGTATTATCGGGCTGTTCCCTGTAAGTACTTTCATATGGTTTGACGGAACGGATCAGCTCTTCTGCCTGTGCCATCTGAGTACCGCTGAAATCGTCGTTATAGATATAGATCAGTTCTACATCAGATAGTCTGCCTGCTCTGTCCAGCTCCATAAAATCATTTTGTGAGAGAAGGTTTTCTTCGAAATTAAAATTCTCTGCTACGATACGATAGGAGCTGCCCGCCATTGGAAATAACTCATTGCAGGAATAGAACACGGTATAG
>Ga0137306_103093_pt1 | contig 12807 bp, 9 predicted proteins | sample Inofroosms_March_FD_97187 | JGI IMG/M metagenome (GOLD analysis project Ga0137306, IMG submission 97187) | Mouse cecal microbial communities from Vienna, Austria - N-Acetylneuraminic and N-Acetylglucosamine D2O microcosms_March | ecosystem: Host-associated > Mammals > Digestive system > Large... | reverse complement strand
TTTTACCTGATCCTGGGACGCCGGAGATTCAGCGGATATGTGGAAACGCGCCGCCGCCAGACGGACCCCGAATCCGCATGGGGGGAACTGACGGATAAAATTACAAACTGCATGGTTCCGTATGCCGTACAGTCATCCGACACGGCGGGAAAAATCATGCACACGCTTTCCAATATCGTGCGGCTGCCCGTCTGCCGCGGCAATTCCTGCCGCCTGCTTATTGACGCGGCCAACGCTTTCCCGCGCATCTACGACGCCATCAAGAACGCAGAGCATTACATCCTGATTGAATTCTTCATCATCAAAAACGACTCCGTGGGGCAGAACCTGAAGGACCTGCTGATTGAACGGGCCAGGGCCGGCATCCGCATTTACATGCTGTATGATGAAATCGGCTCCCACAAGCTCCCCCCCGGTTACATTTCCGCCCTGCGGAAAGCAGGAGTGAACATTGAACCTTTCAACGGGAAGCGCCATTTCCTGAGCAACATCCTGCGGCTGAACTTCCGCAACCACCGGAAACTGGTGGTGGTGGACGGTTCCACCGCCTTCATCGGAGGCATGAATATAGGCAGGGAATACCTGGGCAAGGGCGCTCTGGGCTACTGGCGCGACACGTTTGTCCAGCTTGAAGGCCCCTCCGTCCAGCAAACGCAAATCAGCTTTCTGGAAGACTGGAACTGGGCCATGCTGAAATGCGGCCCCTCCTCCCTTCCCCGCCTCCGCTGGGAAATCACGCCCCAGCCGGAAGATGAAACCCTGCTCATCCTGCCCTCCGGCCCCGCAGACGTCATTCCCGCCTGGAAAACCGCGCTCATCGCCCTGGCGAACAGCGCCACCCGGAGGCTCTGGATATCCACCCCCTACTTCGTCCCGGACGAGGGAGTCATGGCCGCCCTGCAGGCGGCGGCCCTGCGGAACGTGGATGTGCGCATCCTGCGTCCGGAGCGGGCGGACCATATTCTGGTGAAACTGTCCTCCTTTACTTTCCTTCGGGACCTGGACACATACGGCATCCAGCTCTGGGCCTATCAAAAGGGGTTCCTGCATCAGAAAGTAGTTCTGATGGACGATGATATAGCCACCGTGGGAACCGCCAATCTGGACAACCGTTCCCTGGCCCTGAACTTTGAAATCACCGCCGTTATCCATTCCCCCTCTGCCTGCGCGGAGGTAAAAGCCATGCTGGAGCAGGATTTTTCCTCATCCAAGAGGGAATCCCTGGCGGATTACAATAACAAATCCCTGGGCTTCAAAATGCTCTGCAACCTGGCGCGACTGACGGCCCCCGTCCAGTAGTTCTTCCGGCGAATCCGCTGTTGTATGCTTGACCTGCAAGGGAGGCTGTGAGAAAATCATCCTCCAGAAGCCACCTCTTCAATTTTTAACAACAGTTAACTAAATAATGAATCCTGTTACATTCAATTGCACCGTTCTGCGCGACGGGCATCAATCCCTGGCGGCAACCCGCATGAAGACGGCAGACATGCTGCCCATCGCCCCCATTCTGGACTCCATGGGCTTCAGCGCCCTGGAAACCTGGGGCGGCGCCACCATCGACGCCGGGCTGCGCTTCTTGAAAGAATGGCCTTTCGACCGGCTGGACGCCCTGAAAAAAGCGGCCCCCAAGACGCCGCACATGATGCTGCTGCGCGGCCAGAATATCGTGGGCTACACCAACTATGCGGACGACGTGGTGGAAGCCTTTGTCGCCATGAGCGCCAAGCACGGCATGAACATCTTCCGCATTTTCGACTGCGTGAACGACCCGCGCAACATGGAAACCTCCATCCGCGCCGCCAAGAAAGCCGGAGCTCAGGCCCACGGCACCATCTGCTACACGACTTCTCCCGTGCACACCACGCAGACTTTTGTGGACATGGGGCGGGAACTCGCGGATATGGGAGCGGACGCCATCGTCATCAAGGATATGGCCGGCCTCATTCCTCCGTATGTCACCCAGGAACTGGTCAGCGCCCTGAAGAAAGACCTGAACATCCCCGTTTGGATCCACACGCATGACACTGCCGGCCTCGGCGCCTCCACCTACCTCAGCGCCATTGACGCCGGAGTGGACGCGTGCGATGTCTCCATCTCCCCCTTCGCCAACGGCACGGGCCAGCCGGACTGCCTGCGCATGCTTGCCCTGCTGAACGGCAATCCCCGCAAGCCGGATTACGACGCGGACAAGCTCATTGAAGTTTCCGAAATGCTCAAACCCGTCTATGAAGGTCTGGGCAAATTCGCCTCCCACCGCAACGAAGTGGTGGACTCCGACACGCTCCGCTATCAAGTGCCCGGCGGCATGCTTTCCAACTTCCGCACCCAGCTCAAGGAACAGGGTATGGAAGACAAATTTGAGGAAGTATTCGCGGAAATCCCGGTAGTCCGCAAGGCCCTGGGCTGGATTCCGCTGGTGACCCCCACCTCCCAAATCGTAGGCGTGCAGGCGATGCTGAACGTCAAGTTCGGCCGTTGGAAGAACATCACCCCCCAGGCGGCGGACATTGCCCTGGGCTACTACGGCCGCACCTCGGCTCCCGTGGACCCGGAAGTGCAGAAACTCTGCGCGGAAAAGATGGGCAAGGACCCGATCACCTGCCGTCCGGCGGACCTGATCAAGCCCGGCATGGAAGACCTGCGCAAGAAGCTTGCGGAAAAGGGGCTCCCCACGGACGACGAACACTGCGTCATCTACGCCATGTTCCCGCAGCAGGTGGAAGACTTCTACAAAAAGCCGGAACCTAAGGAAGAAGCCCCCGTACAGGTAAACACCGCTCCTGCCGCAACGCCTGCGTCTGCCGCGCCGTCCATGACCGTCATTGACAACGGAATCACCGCCCGGGTAAGCGGCCCTTCCGGTTCCCGTGACCTGACCATCATCATCAACGGCCAGGCCCACTCCGTGAAAGTGGAACGCATCGGCTAAAATCTCCGAAGCATCTGCTCAAACCGTTTGCGGGCGGTTCCCTCCATGAAGGGGACCGCCCGCTTTGCCATTTACGGATTCCTGAAAATCCATCCGCTGCGGCGCTCAACTACCTGGTAAAAACCAGCATCTTTCCAGCCAATTTCCGGCTGAGGGCAGTTGCCGGAATTTTCTTGACGGAACCGGGCTTGAGCTGATGGATTCCCCCCAGGGAATCAACCGCCGTTGCGCTCTGTTCCGAGTCACAGGAATAATACTCCAGGTCAGTACTGTCCTTGTCTTTGCCCCACCAGGATTCCAGCACGTCCTGAATGGCGTTATTGCTGGTCCGTAAAACATCCAAGTCAAATAGGAATTTCGCGCCCCAATGGCAGGTGTCCGCCAATTTTCTGGACGCATGGGCCACATTCTTCTGCACAACACACCAATGAGCGTGAATTCCTGAATGATCGGGTTTGCCAGAGGCATCCACGCAAAAAGGAACCATGCAGAGGCCTCCGCCATTCAGCGTTTCAATGATGGAAGTGACGTCACAGGCAACAGACTGACACTTGATTTTGGACGGGTCAAGCGCCTTGATATAATCGGCCATGCTTGAAGTAGCGTCATATAATTCTCCAATAACGGTTCTTCCGTCCTTTTTGAACTTGTTTCTCAGGGATTCCCTGGTCTTGTCCCCGTCTGCCGTGGCGGGGATTTTAATATCATAAAGATATTCCAGGACAAAGGACAAGGCGTAGAGACCGCAGGTCGGCCCCCGCTGGTCCTTGAATTCAACGTTCCGGCCTTCCGGATTGGTAACTGTAATAGACATAATTCAATAATGATGGCGTGGGGATTCATTTCCCGCACGCCATCATCACATCACCGGAACGCGCTTGACGCACGCTCCGCCATGCCTCCGGCCATGTTTACTTTCCGGAACATCGCATTCCTCATCTCGGAAGGGAAATGCTTAGGAAACTTAATTCTCCCTGAAAGCCGCCCTTTTAATATCGGGAATGAAGAAGATGAAAGTTATTCCCCCGCCTGCCTCATCAGGGAAAATTCCCGCCTGGTAGTGCGCCTTACGCGCCAGAGCAGCAGCACCGCCGCTACTGCCAGGCCGATGATGAATCCCGTCCAAATGCCCCGCGCTCCCATGGCCGGGACAATCCAGTCCGTACGGGCAAGGATGTAGCACGCCGGAAATCCTACCATCCAATAAGAGAAAAACGTAATGAAGGTAATGGACGCCGTGTCCCGGAATCCTCTCAGAACCCCGACGGAAAGCACCTGCAAACAGTCCGGAAGCTGGTAGGCCGCCGCCAGAACCAGCAGGACGGAAGCCGTGCTGACAATCAGCTCCGAGTCATTGTACAGGTGCACGATCTGCTCGCGGAACAGGGTGATGCCTCCAAAGGTGCACAGACAGATGGTGAGCACCAGCACGTAGGAAGACAGAATGGCGGATCTGGTGCCTGCCAGGTCATTCCTTCCGTGATGGTACGCCACGCGGATGGAAGCCGCCAGCCCTACGGAGAGCGGGAGCATGAACACCAGGCCGCCCACGTTCCCGGCAATCTGGTGGCTAGCCACCTGCGTCTCTCCCAGCGGAGCCAGCACCAGAGCCGCCGCGCAGAAGAGCATCACCTCGCACAGCTGGGAAACGCCTATAGGCACGCCCAGCCGCACCAGGTGCGTAATGACGGAAGGCGTAGGCCGCCGCCAGGAAATGATGTGCCTACGGTACGGCCTGTGCTTGGGATTGAAGTAAACCAGCAGGAACATCAGCAGGAATTCAATGTAGAAAATGACTGCCGTGGCCGCGCCGCACCCCGCTCCGCCCATGCGGGGAAAACCGTACATGCCGAAGACGAACATGTAGTTCAGGGGAATGTTGAGCAACAGGCCGCACAATCCCACGTACATGGCGGGACGTGTCATGTTGGAGCCTTCGTTCAGGCTCTTCAGGGCCACGAAGCCCAGGTTGGCGGGAAGGCCCCACATAATGGCGAACATGTAGGCGGAGGCCATCTGGCACATGGCGGCGTCATCGGAAATCCAGCCGAACACATTTCTCAGCACATAAATGACCGGCATGGAAACCAGACTGAGCATGAACGCCAGCCACAGGCCGTGGTTGGTCATGTAGCCCACGCGGCTTTCATGGCTTTTCCCCCGCATGTTGGCAATTACGGGGCCGATGATCATCAACACGCCGCAGGCGAAGAGAGCCACGGGCAGGTACACGGAAGACCCCAGGGCCACGGCGGCCATGTCCGTCACGCCGGCGCGCCCGGCCACAATAGCGTCCACCGCCCCCATGCCCACAATGGAGAGGTTGACCACCAGCACCGGAAGGGCCAGCGGTATCAATTTTTTCATTTCCTTCAAATTCCACGTCTTATTCATTTTTTTATTCCCTTCCATGCATCCTCACTCAAAAAGCCGGAACATGCCGGCAAACAAGCCGGACCAGAGCGGCAGGCTCCAATCCGGCTTTAAAGTTAAAGGTTGCCAACCGTACCGGGCCTCCCGCCCCGTCCGGGCATTCAGCGGTCAAGCACCACACGGGCGCATTGTTCAGCCACCTGGCGGAACGCGGCGGAAACCGGATTCTGCCCGGGCTCTTCCAGGGCCACGGGGCGGCCTTCGTCCCCGCCGGAGCGGGTGGAAATATCCAGCGGAATCTTGCCGAGCAGGGGCACTCCCAGCCTGGCCGCTTCCCGTTCGCCGCCTCCTTCGCCAAAGATATGGTAAATCTTGCCGTCAGAGGGACACTGGAAATAACTCATGTTTTCAATTATGCCCAGAATGGGGGTTTCCACCCGTTCAAAGAGGCCGATCGCCTTGCGGGCGTCAATCAGCGCCACTTCCTGCGGGGTGGTCACCACCACCACGCCGTCCAGTTCGGCCGTTTGGACAATAGTCAGCTGAATGTCTCCGGTGCCGGGAGGCAGGTCCAGAATCAGAAAATCCACATCCCCCCATGCCACGTTGCGCAGGAACTGCTGGACGTAGCGTGTCGCCAGGGGACCGCGCACCGCTACAGGATCGGATTCATTAATCAGCAGCCCCATGGAAAGAAGTTTCACGCCATGGGCCGTTACCGGGATAAATTCGTCATTCTCATTGGCTCCGGGGCGTTCCTTGGTGCCGAACATCAGGGACATGGAAGGGCCGTAAATATCCAGGTCCACCAGACCGACGGAATACCCCAGCTTGCTCAGGGCCACCGCCAGGTTCGCGGAAACGGTGGATTTGCCCACGCCGCCCTTGCCGGAAGCCACGGCAATGACATGCTTGGCTCCGGGAACGGAGGATTTCCAGGTAGAGGGGTCGTCATTGATTCCCTTCCTGGCTTCCGGAGCCTTATGCTCGATATTGACGTCACAATGCTTCACGCCGGGCAAATGTTTCATCACGCCGTGAACGCCTTCAAAAATGTAACGGGGAATATCCGCATTCTTGCTCTCAATCACCAAATCAATCGTGACGTTGTTTTCAGCGTCAATGTCAATCTTTTTCACCAGCCCGAAAGATACGATATCGCGGCTGAACCCCGGAAATTTTACCGTGGTCAGCGCAGCCCGTATCAATTCCGGAGTCAATTCCTGTTGTGTCGTCATATATCTGAAATATTCATGGTTGCATCAACATTCCGGCCCCGTGCCTCCGGCATGCAGAATGCTCCGGAATATGAAAAAAGGGGACGGCAAAACCGGGAAGTAAAAATACTCCCTTTTTTATTTTTGACAACGCCTAATTCAGACAAAACGGCTTTTTGCCCGCCGGATTTGCAATGACCCGGATACTAAGAAATGGCGGGACGGCCGCAGCCCCGCTATTGGTGAAATAAAAAACAGGAGGGAGGGGGAAAATTTATTCCCCCTGCTGCTTCAGTGTCTCCCGGATATCCTGGAGAGCGGCGATGAAATCATCCAAAATTTCCGCGGGTACCATAATCCGGTCCCGGTTGGAGCTCACCTTTTCCGTAATACGCACCACTTTGCCGCGCGCATTCTGTTTGAGATCAAGAAAGAACGTCTTGCGTTCCGCAATGATTTTTTCTGTACAAATAATATCGTCCTCCACGGCTGTAATCTACCTCTGGTTGAATGAGGATTTCAGGATAAAGCTTCCCCGCTGGCGGGTCAATGTTTTATTTACCCCGGCAGATGCGGCCGGGAAGCAAAAACCGGAAAAATAACGGTATTTTTCCGGCAGGGCATCCGTTCTCCGGGCAAACTGGCAGCAATCCGGCGTCCCGGCGTTAACTGCGGCAACGTGATTGACCAACATGAATGGAGAACAGGAAAGAACACAGGAGCCGTCTCAAAAAAGAACACTGTCGCCCGGGCCTGTTCACGAAGCTCATTGATCTTCTTCCTGTTCATTTTGAGCCATTCAACCGGCAGGAGGAACTTTTTCCGCCCTTCGGCTTCCGGCCCGCCCCACGCAAGGGAACGGGAAGAAAATGGAAAAGCCATGAGGACCGCCCACGTCCCCCGGAAAGGAGCGCCGCCCATCAGCATTCCGCACGCCATCTGGCCTGCTCCGTCTTGTAGAGCTTGTACGTGACGGCGTCCGCCAGGGCTTCCAGGCTGGCCTCAATAATGTTGTAGGAAACGCCCACGGTGGTCCAGGTGGCGACGCCGTCCGAGGACTCAATAAGCACGCGGACATTGGAGCCGGTGCCGTTTTCATCCTCCGCCTCCGGAATGTTCGTCCGGGTGGGGGAAAGCACGCGCACCTTGTAGTCGATGAGGTGCATCTGCTCCAATTCCGGATACCAGCGCATCAGGGCGCGGCGCAGAGCCCTGTCCAGCGCATGCACGGGGCCAAAGCCCCCGGCGGCGGTGTGCTCCACATTGCCGTGGACATCCAGCTTGAGGGAGGCTTCCACCATCATGTCCGGATCCATTTCATGGCGTGAGGTCAGCACCACAGTGCGCAGGATATTGAAATACGGTTTCAAGGCATTGTCCGGCATGTGCCGCAGGAAGAGCAGCTCCGCGCTGGCCGGGGCGGCCACGTAATCATACCCCAGAGCGGCATTTTTCTTCACGGCAGAGGAAAGCACGTCCAGAAGGGGGTCTCCCTTTTCCAGTTCAAAACCCAGGGTGCGGGACAGGGAAAGGATGTTGCTCCTGCCGCCCTGCTCCGTCATCAGCACGCGCTGGGCGTTCCCCACCAGGGAGGGGTCGATGTGCTCGTACAAAGCGGCTTCCTTCATGATCGCGCTGACATGCACTCCGCCCTTGTGGGCGAAAGCGGCGTTCCCCACGAAGGGCTGCCGCCGGAAAGGCGCCAGATTGGATACTTCCGAGACAAAGGCGGCAGTGGATTTGAGCCGCGTCAGGGAGGCGCCGCTGAGGCAGGAAAAGCCTTTCATCTTCACCTGGAGGTTGGGGATGACGGAACAAAGATTGGCATTTCCGCAACGCTCCCCGATGCCGTTTACGGTCCCCTGCACCTGGATGGCTCCGCTGTTTACCGCGGCCAGGCTGTTGGCGACGGCCAGTTCACAGTCATTGTGGGCGTGGATGCCCAGAAGGGCATGCGGCAGGCGTTCCCTGACCGTCCTGATAATGGAGCTGATTTCCTCCGGCATGGTGCCTCCGTTGGTATCGCACAGCACCAGGCAGTCCGCTCCATGTTCCCAGGCTGTCCGGAGCACTGCCAGGGCGTATTCCGGATCCCGCTTGAAGCCGTCAAAAAAGTGTTCTGCGTCAAAAAAGGCTTCTTCCATATTTTTCTTAAGGAAGGAAATGGAATTGCCGATGATTTCCAGATTGCGTTCCCGGGAAATGCCCAGGGCCACTTCCACATGGCGGGGGCAGGATTTCCCAAAAACCGCGGCCACCCGCGCACCGCTGGATATCAGGGCGGTCAGCGTGGGGTCCGTCTCCGGAGTATGGGAAGGGTGGTGCGTGCTTCCAAAGGCGGCCAGCTTTGCATTCCTTAGCCCGACACCTCTCATGGCGTTGAAAAATTCCGTTTCCACCGGATTGGCGCCGGGCCAGCCGCCCTCAATGTAATCCATGCCCAGATAATCCAGCTGGCGGGCGATGCGGACCTTGTCCGTCGCGCTCAAATTGACGTCTTCACTCTGCGCGCCGTCCCGCAACGTAGTATCATAGAGAAAGATTTTGGTGGACATCCCCTTGATTCATACATGCAAACGGGAAGCCGTTCAAGACCGGGCCCGGCTTTTCCCCTGATGCAGACACGAAAAGCGCAAGGCTTGAAGGAGAAACCGGCTTCCGGTAGGATGGCCGCCATGAGTTTACTCAGGCAGTCTCTTCATCTCTTTTTCCTCTTCTTCTCCGTGGCCCTTCCCTCCCCGGCGGCCACTTCCGCCCACCCTTTCCTGGACAGGGAGCGTCCCATCCGCTGGAGCCGGCTGACCCAGGACAAGCTGGAACCGGATATTCAGGAAGCCATGCGCCTCACCCGGACAGCCATAGAGGAAATCAGCCGCCTCCGTCCGGAAGAAATGACGTATGAAAATACGTTCGGAGCGCTGGAGAAAAGCAATGACCTCCTTACGGAAGGCATGTGCAAGGCTTATGTCCTGAAAAGCCTGTGCGACAGCGGGGAACTTCGCAAGGCCATGGATTCGGTCGCTCCCCGCGTGTCCGCCTTCCTTTCCTCCGTCACGAAAGACCAGGCCCTGTGGAAAGTCCTGAAAACCGCGGAGGAACGCCTGCGGCAAACTCACCTGAGCCCCGAACAGGAACGGTACATGGAGCTAAGCATGCAGAGCTTCCGGGATAACGGCGCTGATCTGCCGCCGGACAAGCGCGCACGGCTTGAGTCCATTGACAGGGAACTGACGCTCGCCTCCCAGCGTTTCAACAATTTGTATATGGATGCCAGGAAATTCTGGACCTGGACGGTGCGAAACGCCGCCCTTCTGGAAGGGATAGACGGAAGCGCCCTGCAACAGGCGCGTGAAGAATTTCTGAAGCGCCATCCCGTCCAGTCCGGTCCGGGCTGGACGTTCACGCTTGATTCCGCGGCTTCCGCCCGGGTCATGGAAAAAGCCCGAAGGGAAGAATGCCGGAAGGATTTATGGGAACACCGCCAGTCTCTGGCTACGGGAGCATGCGACACGGAACCCGTCATCAGGGAAATCCTCTCCCTGCGCCGTGAAAAAGCACATTTATGCGGATATAAGGAATACCCGGATTACGCCCTGCGCGAGAGCATGGCGGAAAACGGGGAAAACGCCATGAAGTTCGTCAATGAGCTGCTGGACAAGATCAAGGCCCCCTTTTTCCGTGAAATGGAAACGCTCCGCAGCCTGAAGGCCCGCCTTACGGGGCAGGAAAACGCCCGCCTGAATCCCTGGGACGTGGCATATTACGCCAATCTCCGGGCAGAAGAACATTTCCGGCTGGACCAGGAGGAGCTGCGCCGCCACTTTCCCCTTCCCCGCGTGCTGGACGGCCTGTTTTCCCTGGCGGAGCGGCTGTACGGCATCCGCGTGAAGGAAGTTCCGGCGCGGCAGTCCCTCTCCGGCATCCCGGCAGGCGAATCCGCCGGAACCGTGGAAGTATGGCATCCGGACGTACGCTTTTTCACGATTGACGACGGCAACGGCAACCAACTGGGTTCCTTTTACCTGGATCTTTTCTCCCGTAGCAATAAACGGGCCGGAGCGTGGATGAACACCCTGGATACGGGCAGCCCGTCCACGCCGGAAACCCCGGGCAAGCCGCGCCTGGGAATGGTCTGCCTCAATATCCATCCCCCCGCGGCAGGAGACACGGTGACACTGTCCCACCGGGAAGTCAGGACTTTATTCCATGAGTTCGGCCACTTGCTGCACCTGATGTTTACCAGGGTTTCCATTCCTTCCCTGGCGGGGACCAGCGTGCCGCGGGATTTTGTGGAAGTCTCCTCCCAATTCATGGAAAACTGGTGCTGGCGACCGGACGTGCTGAAAAGCTTTGCGCGCCATGAAAGAACGGGACTCCCCATTCCGGAGGAAATGCTGAACTCTCTGGACGCCTCCCGCGGCAATACGCCTGCCCTCGCGCTGGCCGGTCAGCTCCTGTACGCAAAGATGGACCTGGCCGTGCATTCGGAACCGGAACGCTTCTCCGCCGGCTCTCTCGATGATGTGGATTCCGCCGTAGCGGGAGATATGGATTATTTCAAAGATTTCAAAAGAGCCGGCAAGCTGCGCACGGCGCGTCACTTGTTTTCCTCTCCTGCGGGCTATGCCTCCTTTTATTTCTCCTACCAATGGGCGGAAGTTCTGGACAAAGATATTTTTGAAGCCTTTGAACAGGCCGGAGGCCCGGACAGGGAAACGGCAGGAAAATTCCGGAAAACCATTCTGGAAAAAGGCTATGCTGTCCCGCCCATGCGGCAGTTCATGGATTTCATGGGAAGAAAGCCGCGCATGGACGCCATGCTCCGCAAAAGGCGGCTGGCATCCTGAAATAAAGGAGCCCCAAACCGCAGCAGCCTCTTCCGCGCGGTACAGGCGCAAGTCACATATTATACATTTGTTTAATTAAATTATCCCTTCATTATGCAAATGTTACAGATATTTTGCAGAATTCAGAACACATCTTTGCGTTGACTTTGCAAGAAAAAGAAGAGAAAATTCTTCCGCTTTGCCGCATCTTCCGGCACCAGCCGCAACCAACCGCATTCATTTATGTATAATAAGCCTTTGACGTTTGCCGCAACAACCCTGCTCCTTTGCTCCCCGGTGATGATATTAACTTCCTGCGAAGGGGAAAAGGATTCCGCAGCCCAGGCGCCGGCGCTCGTTCCCGAAGTTCAGGTGACCAAACTGGTCACGAAGGATGTTCCCATCAGGCAGGAATGGGTGGGCACCCTGCGCGGCACGGAAGATGCCGAAATCCGCTCCCAGGTGACGGGATATCTTCTTTCCAAGGATTACCGGGACGGCGCTTATGTCAAGAAGGGCCAAGTGCTTTTCCAGATTGATCCCCGCCCGTTCCAGGCAACGCTGGACCAGGCCCAGGGGAGACTGGAACAATATGAAGCCACGCTGAAAAAATACAAGCTGGACGTGGAACGCTACACCCCGCTGGTGAAAACCGGCTCCGTCAGCCGCAAACAGCTGGACGACGCCCTGCAGCAGGTCCAGGAAACGGAAGCCGCCATCGCCACGGCAAAGGCCCAGGTGGATGAAGCAAAAATCAATCTTAAATTCACCACCATTACAGCCCCCATTTCCGGCCTGGCCGGCCTGGCAACCCCTTCCATCGGCAACCTGCTGACGCCCTCCAGCCCCACGCCGCTGACCACCATTTCCTCCATTGACCCCATCCGGGTGGATTTCTCCGTAAGCGAACGGGACTTCCTGAACTCCATGGACAATAATCTGACCAGGCAGAAGCACCTCAAATTTGACGTGATTCTTGCCAACGGCACGGAATATCCCATGCAGGGCGAACCCGTGGCCATTGACAGGAATGTGGATGCCCAGACCGGTACCATCAACATCGTCGGGCACATTCCCAATCCGAACCTGACGCTGCGGCCCGGCATGTTCGTCCGCGTCCGCGCCACGGTGAAAACGCTGGAAAACGCCGCGCTGGTGCCTCCGCGCGCCATTCTGTCCGCCCAGAGCGCCAAATTCATCATTTACCTGGATGACAAGAACATTCCCCACATGCAGGTCGTCAACCGCGGCCCCGTTGTTGACGGCATGCAGGTAATCAACATCATTCCCATGCCGCACTCCACCTTCACGAAGGACAGCCCCATCGTGGTGGAGGGAATCATGCAGGCGGCCAAGGTGCAGGGACAAGCCCCCGTCAAGCCGCTTCCCTACAAGCCCGTAGTTTCCCAGCCCGTCATGCCCTCCATAGGGGCCCAGTCCTTTGAAAAGGCCAGGACGCCAG
>Ga0137306_103089_pt1 | contig 12819 bp, 6 predicted proteins | sample Inofroosms_March_FD_97187 | JGI IMG/M metagenome (GOLD analysis project Ga0137306, IMG submission 97187) | Mouse cecal microbial communities from Vienna, Austria - N-Acetylneuraminic and N-Acetylglucosamine D2O microcosms_March | ecosystem: Host-associated > Mammals > Digestive system > Large... | reverse complement strand
CAGGGCATCTCTTCTTCCCTGTATGAGGCGGCCAGCATTGACGGGGCAAACGGGTGGCAGAAATTGCTGTACATTACCGTACCCATGTTAACCCCAACTACATTTTTTGTACTGATTATGCTGACCATTCAGTGTTTTAAAGTTTTCGACCTGGTGTACGTCATGACAGGCGGAGGCCCCGGCAACGCCACCAAGACTCTGGTCAACTACATCTATGAAAAGGCATTTACCAGCTGGGAATTCGGCCCTGCCAGCGCAGGCGCCATCGTACTGTTTGCCATCGTTTTAGCCATCACTTTGATCCAGTTCAGCGGCGAGAAAAAGTGGTCCAAAGACTTATAGGAGGAGAGACGTTATGAATACAAAGAGAAAAGTAACTAAGATAATCCTGTACGTTCTTCTGGCCTGTCTGGCAGTGACCATGCTGGTTCCTTTTTACTGGATGGTGATCTCTTCCCTGAAGCTGAACAAGGACGTATTTTCGATCCCCATGAGATGGTGGCCGGAGACCATGCACCCGGAGAACTACAGCGTGATCTGGAAAAAGCTTCCCCTGGTGATTTTCTTCAAGAACACGGCCAAGCTGACCATCATCACCACCATCGTTCAGCTGTGCACCAGCTGTTTCGCGGCTTACGGATTTACCAAATGTAAATTTGTGGGAAGAGACCTGATCTTCCTCATGTATGTAACCACCATAGCGGTTCCCTGGCAGGTGTACATGGTTCCCCAGTTTATCCTGGTGTCCAAGATGGGTCTCAACGACACTCACCTGGGACTGATCCTCATGCAGGCGTTTTCAGCCTTCGGCGTGTTCCTGATCCGCCAGTTCTACATCAGTATCCCCGATGAGCTGTGCGAAGCGGCCAGGATCGACGGACTCAACGAGTTCGGAATCTTCCGAAAGATCGTGTTCCCCCTGGGAAAACCGGCCATGGCCACCCTGACCATCTTTACCTTTACCAACGTGTGGAACGACTTTATGGGTCCCCTGATCTATTTAAAGACGAAAGAATTAAAGACCGTACAGCTGGGTATCCGCATGTTCATCTCCCAGTACGGAGCAGACTATGCGTGGATCATGGCAGCGTCGGTGTGCTCGCTGATTCCCATCGTCATCGTGTTCTTAAGCTGCCAGAGGTTCTTTGTGGAAGGAGTGGCGGCAAGCGGTATTAAGGGGTAGACTTTTTTCAGGGTGTTGAGGGTGAGGGTGAGGCTGAGAGGAAGATTCGGGTGTCAAAAGCCCTGTGCGGGGGTGACGGCAGATTCTGCAAATGAATTCGTGCTCACTCCGGTGCACCGGGCATTCCGATGAGCCTCTTAAAACGAAAATCGTGTTCAGCAGAGGCTTCCACGATTTTTGAGTCTCATCTCCATGGTGCAATGTCGTTCGCCCGAGCTTCTTTTGCAGAATCTGCCTGGCGACATCATCGACAGGGCTTTTGACACCCGAATCTTCCGTCAAGGCTTTCCCTGCCACCTCAATTAGGCCTGAAAAGGGGAAGTCGTGAGAGTGTGCGGGAGGCGGTAGTTGTGGAGAGGGATTTTGTAATGATTTTTGCTATACAGGTATTAGAAAATAAGTGACAGCTTGGGGGCAGAGACATTTATGGAGGAGCGAGGTTCTGTAGTTGAACAGAAGAATGCAGGCAGATTGCGGACTGTAAACTCAGCTGAATATTCTCTCAGCCTCACTCCCCGCACAAAATATCAAATACGGAAGGAGTGACGCGTTTTGGGGCAGACATTTGAATCAGTGATGAGGTATCCGGCGGTGGACGAGAGGATGGCCCGGGAGGCCATGGATGAGGCTGTCAGGATTGTCCGGGCAGACCTGCCGGTGTTTACGGATCATTTCCCGTCATCCAACAGTTTTGACGGGTTTTACGAGGCCACGGACAATGTGGAGTGGACCACAGGGTTCTGGACAGGGGCTGTCTGGCTGGCCTATGAGTATACAAAGGATGAGGTTTTCCGGGAGGCGGCTCTGGTGCAGGTGGACAGTTTTCTGGAACGGATCCGGAATAAAATCGATGTGAACCATCATGATATGGGATTTCTGTTCAGCCTCTCCTGTGTGGCGGCTTATAAGCTGACCGGCAGCGAAAAGGGGAAGGAAGCGGCGCTCAAGGCGGCGGATCATCTGGCGGAAAGATATCGGGAAAACGGAAAGTTCCTTCAGGCATGGGGAAATGTGGGGGAACCTTCGGAGTACCGGCTGATCATCGACTGCCTGCTGAATCTGCCCATTCTCTACTGGGCCAGTGAGGTGACCGGCCAGAAGCGCTATGCACAGATGGCCGAGAATCATATCCGGACTGCCATGAAGTGTGTCCTGAGAGAGGACGATTCTACCTATCATACATATTTTATCGATATGGAGACGGGGGAGCCGGCTTACGGCGTGACCCATCAGGGCAACCGGAACAATTCGGCCTGGGCCCGGGGGCAGGCCTGGGGGATCTACGGGATCGCCCTCAGCTATCATTATCTGAAAGACGAATCTTATATCGATCTGTTCTACAGAGTCACCGATTTCTTTATCGAACATCTCCCCGAAGATCTGATCCCTTACTGGGATTTCGATTTCGACACCGGAAGCACGGAGCCGAGAGATTCTTCTGCGGCAGCGGTGGCCGTGTGCGGAATCCTGGAGATGGTAAAGTATCTGGATGACGAACAAGGAAAAAAATACCGTGACGCGGCAGACAGGATCATGGCGGCCCTGATCACACGCTGCGGCAACCGGGATTTAAAACAGTCTAACGGTATCCTGCTCCACGGCACCTATGCCAGAGACTCCAAAGAAAACACCTGCACCAACCGGGGTGTGGACGAGTGCAACACCTGGGGCGACTACTTCTACATGGAAGCCCTGACCAGAATCCTGTCAGACTGGAACATGTACTGGTAAGGAGAACAATTGCCATGAAGACGAATTTGATCTATGTTTTTGCGGACCAGTGGCGGTATCATGCCATGGGCTGCGTGGGCCAGGATCAGGTGGTCACTCCCAACATGGATGCGTTTGCCCGGGAGAGCCTTTGTTTTGATCACGCCTACAGCACCTTCCCCCTCTGTACGCCCCACCGCGGCAGCCTGATGACCGGAAAATACCCGTTTTCGATCGGACTGTGGACCAACTGCAAGATCGGGCTGGAGGAGAAGCTGATGCTAAAGCCTCAGGAGACCTGTATCGGCAACGTGCTAAAAGACGGAGGGTATGAGACGGCCTACATCGGGAAATGGCATCTGGATGCGTCGGAACAGAATTTTACGGACCACCCGAAGTCCGGAGCCCGACACTGGGATGCCTACACGCCGCCGGGGGAGCGCAGGCAGGGGTTTGACTACTGGCTGTCTTACGGGGCCTGCGACGACCACCTGGATCCCCACTACTGGGCGGATTCGCCTGAGCAGATCCGTCCGGGGAAATGGTCGGCGGAGTATGAGACGGACAAAACCCTGGAATATCTGGATGAGCACAGAGAGGCATATAAGCCTTTTGCCCTGTTTTTGTCTTATAATCCGCCCCATCTTCCCTATGAACTGGTGCCGGAGCGGTATTATGAGAAATTCCGCGATCTTCAGATTCAGTGGAGGCCCAATGTGCCGGACTGGAAGCGGACGCCGGAGATGGAGGTTATCGCAAGACAGTATTTTGCTGCCATTTACGGCATCGATGAACAGTTCGGACGGATCCTGACATATCTGCGGGAACATCAGATGGAGGAGAATACTCTGGTGGTGCTGTCTGCGGATCACGGGGAGATGCTGGGGTCCCACGGGCTGATGAGCAAGAACGTGTGGTATGAGGAGTCTGTCCATATTCCCCTGGTGATGAGGCAGAAAAACAGGATCATGCCCGGCCGGAGCAAAGTGATGTTTGCCAGTCCGGACCATATGCCGACTCTGCTGGAATATCTGGGACTGCCTGTGCCCGACACCTGCCAGGGGATCAGCCATGCCGCCTCCGTGCTGGGGCAGGAGGAACAGGCTCCGGATCACATGTTTCTCTGCTCCTATCCGGGGAGTGCGGAGAGTGTTTCCGCTTATGGGAAGCTGGGTCTGACTCACAAGGCCTGCGGGTGGAGAGGAATCAAGACGCCGGACTTCACCTATGTGATCACCAACGGTTATATGCCGGATGAGAAGCAGGAGGAATATCTGTACGATGACAGGAACGATCCGTGGCAGCTTCAGCCAAAAGCGATCGAAAGAGATTGCAAAGATCCCCGGGTAGTTGAGTTTCGGAAGATGTTAAAAGAGTATCTGGATCTGTTAGGAGATCCGTTTTTGTGGGAGAAGGAGCGAAAGGGAGAGTGAATATGCCGGACGAGAGACAGAGAAGATTGTGGGATCGGTTTCGGGAGAAGATGGGGGTAAGCGCCGCAGAGAGAGAAAAACGTGCAGATCTGAGCAGGAAATACTGGCCGGAGGACTGTAAGCGGACTATGAAGACAGCCGATGAAGTGCTGGAACACACTTTTTTGTTTCAGCTGCCCTGGGATATGGAACAGACACAGGAGCCGGTGCATTTTCCGGAGAAGATCCACTGGAAGTATGTGCTAAATGAGGACCCGGAGTTTGCCTACCAGATGAACCGGCATCGATACTGGATCTGTCTGGGGCAGGCTTATGGCCTGACAGGCGAGGAAAAATATGCCGGGGAGCTGGCTTTCCAGCTGAAAGACTGGGTCAGCAATGTGCCCTTGACAGAGGAAAATGAGAGCCTGGTCTGGAGGACTCTGGAGGCAGGGCTCAGGGCGGATTACTGGGTGAGAGCCATGGCCCTGTGCGCCGACAGTCCGGCCATGACAGAAGAGGTCATATCCGCCTTTTGGGAGGGGCTGGAGGTTCACGCAAAGAGGCTCTTTGACAATCCCAAGACCGGATTTTCCAGGAAGAGCAACTGGGGTGTCATGGAGTTTGCCGGGCTGTATGTGCTGGGATTCCTTCTGGACCGTGAGGACTATGTGGAGCGGTCCTGCCGGTATCTGAGACATGGCCTTCATGTCCAGGTCATGGACGACGGGATGCACTGGGAAGCTTCTCCCATGTACCACAACGAGGTCCTGATGGCTTACCTGGAGGTGCTGCGGGTGGCCGGGATCTGGGGAGACGAGCCGTTTTCCAGGGAAGAGATCCGGGTGATTGAGAACATGGCCATGGCTACCATGAACCTGATGACTCCGGCAAAATGCCAGCCTATGATCGGAGACTCGGATGATACGGATGTGAGAGACCTGCTGAGCCAGGGGGCGCTGATCCTGAAAAACGGACAGATCAGGGCAGGAGGCTTTGAAAATCTGGATTATGAGAGCATCTGGCTCTTCGGGACAGAGGGATTCCGGGAATACCAGGAGTTAAAGGCCCTGGAACTGAAGGCGGGTCTTGTGGAATTTCCCGATTCCGGCCAGGTGATTCTGCGCAGCAGCTGGGAGAGAAATGCCGATTGGCTGTATTTCATCAACGGGCCTCTGGGAGGCGGCCATGGGCACCAGGATAAACTTCATCTGGGCTTTTGGATGAACGGGGAAGAGGTGCTGACGGACAGCGGACGGTACACTTATACCGATGTCCCTGTCCGCTATGAACTGAAGGCGGCCCGGGCTCACAATGTGCCCATGATCCGGGGGCTGGAGTATGCGGACAGCAAGGACACCTGGACCTATGAGGCTCTGCCTCAGTGTTTCCCCAATCAGGTGTGCCGGAAGGGGGAATATCTGTTCGTGGAAGGAACTCACGGAGGATATGAGGACCGGGGAATCTTCATAAGGCGGCGCATCGTGGCGGTGGGCTGGGATATCCTGGCTGTCAGCGATACCTTTTTCGGAAATGAGCCAAAGGAGATCATGCAGAGCTTCCACTTCGGGGAGACGATCCGGCTGTCTGAGACAATGGATGGGGCGGCAGGAACAGGTGAAACCTGCGGTTTTGAGATGAGAGGGTTTGCGGAGGGAGAGAAAGCTTCCATGGAACTGGGGACTGCTCCGATCTCCAGACATTACAACCAGCTGGGACGGACAGAAGAACTGGTTGTAAACGGGAAGGATGTCCGGACTCTGACGACATTTCTTGTGAGAAGACAGGGGAATGAGCATGTGAAGATCTCGAAGGAGACGGTGTGCAACGGGGTCAACGGGTACCGGCTGATGCCCGGAGAGGCGGAAGGGTACGTGATCGAGACGGGAAGCAGGAAAATCGGCCTGGTATTTTTGCACCAGGAGGTGGGAAACCAGGCGGATTATAACGGAATCTGCGGAATCTGCGGCCTGGGGCGGACCATGGTGTGCGATCTGGCCGGGGAACCGGAGTATATGACGGTTCTGCAGTGGTAAGGAGTTGCAGTGATCGGATTCTGAGGTTTGGAATTGCCCGCTCTGCAGCAGGTGATAAATAGACGGGAAAGGAAGAGGAAAGACTATGTATCTTCATAAGGAAATGTGCAGAAGGATCAGTGCAGCCCTGGCTGCGGTGATGATTCTGGGAAATCCGGTGATTGCACAGGCAGCTCCGGCAGGAGACAGAGGCGGGGCCAAAACAGCAGCCACAGTCGAGACCGCCGGCTATCGGGCAGAAGTCGATCTGGCTTCGGGGACGGTGCTGCTGTCCTGCAACAGTGACCATACGAAGGACTGGAATACGACAGACGGGATGAGTCCGGGAGCTACCATGTTTCTGGACAGCAATGACCAGGTGAGACCAGCCGATATGACGGTGGACGGAGTCTTTGCCAGTGAAGACGGAAACGGCGGAGCCGTGGGAATCCGTATGTCCGGAGAAGTCACCGGAGTGAAGTCATGGTTCCTTTTCGATAATGAAGTCGTGTGCCTGGGGGCAGGGATCGAGAATTCCGGGGCCAGTTCGGATAAGATTATCAATATTGTGGATAATGTGGCGGTGGATAAGAATCTTTATGCAAGCCTTACGAATCCCAATAACGGGTATCGGAATATATCGACCGCCGCGGTTGATACTAATCCGAAATATACCTGGAAAGCTATTGTGGATACGGCTACAAAAGGTACCCATACAGATCGTAACTGGCTGAGCGCAAGCCGTCTTCCTGTCAATGGTACTTCCAAGCCTTTGGAATGGCGGTATCTCTTTAACAATACTATTAAGAATTCCAACGTATACTATCGTTTCCCTACAGTGGACGGAACCGTAGCCAGATTCGAATTGTGGACGGAACCGATCAATGGGCTGTATCAGTATACTTTAGGGGGAGGAGGAGATCAGAATACTCTTCCAAACAAGGCAATAGTGGCGCCCCAGAACAAAGTCCTGCAAAATACCACAGATCTGCAGGCTGCCGAGAGCCAGGCAGAGGGTCTGATGGCAGTGAATAAGTGGACTGCAGGCGCGGCGGAACTGTCAGGCACCGTGGCTGAACTGGGTTTAAACCAGCCGGTCTCCCTGTTTATCAGGAAGTCTGAGGCAGGAGACAAAGCCGAGGTGATCGTGTCAAAGCTTACGACAGATGCTTCTTCTGTGATCGAGGTGTCTGCGGATCTTTTGGCAGAGTCCGTAGGGGCTGTCAGTGATCCGGCGGCAGTCATTCAGTCAGAAGTGGAAAACGGAAAACTGTTTTTGACCCTGGATGCGGCTAAGATGTCCGGGCCGGTGATCATAGAAGTAGCCCTGACGAAACCGGAATACATAACCGGAGATACCATTACCCTGGTGCGGGGCGACGTGGTTAATCTGAAAAAACCAGATGAACTGTCGGGGGAAGTGACCTGGACTGCCAGGTTCCAGAAACCGGACGGTACATACATTCGGAATGTGGGAAGCAGCCAGAAAAAACGAGAGCTGAAAGACGGAGAGACAGACGGAACCAGAAAGGCAGGGAACACGCTGGCCGACCATCTGATCAACGTGAAGACGCTGTCCAACGGAGATGTGACTCTGACTGCCAAGGAGAAAGGCGATCTGGTGATCGTCGCGAAGGATGCTGCCGGACAGGAGAAAGTGTATCCCACAGTGATCCTCTACGAGGATCCCGCCAACCTCCCCGAGGCTGCGGCTGAAGATTATGCGAAGATCCGCCAGACCTGGAAAGAGTCTCTGATCGGGACCGACGTCGCTTCTGCGGAAGACGGGGCAGAGATTCTGCAGGCCATCGACCAGGAGGCAAAGAGTGCCTGGGATGCCTATGGATACAAGGGACAGGATTCCTGTCCGGATGTGCCGTGGCCCGGCGATAAGGGGGCAGCGGGAAATAAAGATATCGTCTATCAGGACGATGCGGTGGAATTCCGGCCCGCATTCAAAAAGGTCCTTTCCATGGCCAAGGCCTACAGCACGGAGGGAAGCCAGTACTATGGCAACCAGGAGATGCTCTCGGATATGATCCATGCCATGGATTATCTGTGCACCGTGTGCTATACGCCGAAGAGCCAGACGGACAACTGGTGGACCTGGGAGATCGGAATGCCCAAGGATCTGATCCCTATCCTGATTCTGCTCTATGAGGACCTGACTCCGGAGCAGATCATGACCTACACGGAAGCCCTGTATTTCTTCCAGCCGGATCCCTACCACGAGGGAGCTCTGGGCACGGCAAGTACCCATGCTCAGGGATACCGGACTGCCCAAGGCGCCAACATCATCGACTGCTCCACCACGGCCGTGGGACTGGGAGCATTGAGAGAGGACAACGAGCTGGTCTATCTGGGGATGCTGGCATCCTCCCAGACGTTCGTGATCCAGCAGGTAGAGGACAGCACCGCCCTGCCTCAAACCGGCTACACCAGCGGATTCTATGCGGACGGCTCCTATCTGGACCACAGTCATGTGCCCTATCTGGGGGCTTACGGAATCGAGTTTATGAAGGGCGGCGTGAAGATTCCTTCTCTTATCGGAGGAACGCCGTGGCAGTATCCGGATGAAGTGCGTCAGAACCTGGAGTACTACATAGTGGAAGGTTTCGGAAATTCCATCTACCGGGGCATGGTGCTGGACAGCTTAAAGGGACGCTCCGTGTCCAGACCGGGCTCCAGCAACCGGGCGGCAGGCCGTGAGGCCATGGCCATCACCCTGCAGTTAGAGGACTCCCTCAGCGAGGAGGCGAAGGAGACCGTGCTGTCGGCTATGAAATACTGGATGGAGTGCGATCCGGGCTTTATCGACAGTCTTGTGGGCGTGGAAAATATGCCGATCAAGCGGAAAGCCCAGGCGATCCTTGAGGACGGTTCCATCGAGAGCTTCGTGCCATCCATGCATCGCTCCTTCCCGCTTATGGACCGGGCGGTTCACAGACGGGACTCCTATCTGTTTGCTCTGGCCATGTACTCGGAGCGAATCCAGAACACGGAGATCATGAACCATGAGAACCGGTTCGGCTGGCATCAGGGAAACGGCATGACCTATATCTACGACGACGATGACCAGTACACGGACAATTACTGGAACACGGTGAATCCCTTGAGGCTGCCCGGAACCACGGTGGTTCCCATGAACATCGGCAACGGCGAGCCGGACAGCTCCGGTTTCCTCCAGGGCGGTGATTTCCGCTCCGGCGAGAGCTGGGTAGGCGGAAGCGCCATCGGGGATTACGGCATCAGCGGAATGGCATTCAGCGGCGTGATCGCCGGCAAAGGCAAGAGCGCTGACAATGAAGTGGCCTACGCGCCCGACTTAAGGGGCAGGAAATCCTGGTTTATGTTTGACGATGAGATCGTCTGCCTGGGGGCAGGCATCACCAACGCGGGCATGGACATTGCGGTGGAGACCACGGTGGAGAACCGGAAGCTTGATGAGGACGGCTCCAATCAGCTGACCATAGACGGAACCGCCATGGCACTTTCGGCCAAGGCGGCAGATGTGAAAGATTATGTCGCAGGAACCGCAGACGTGACGGGAACGTTGGCAGAGAATGTGACATGGGCCCACTTAGAGGGGAATGAGACGGCCGGAACCGGCTATTATTTCCCATATGAGAACACGAACCTGAACGTCCGCAAAGCCCGGACTACCGGAAACTGGAGCGATGTGGGAACCTTTGAGGGGGAGAGCACACAGAACTATATGGAAATGTGGCTTGACCACGGAGTGAATCCTCAGGACGCATCCTACGGCTATGTACTGCTTCCCGGAAAGACGGCAGACGAGACGGCGGAGTACGCGCAGATGCCCAGGGTGGCGGTTCTCATGAATACGGCCAAGGCCCAGGCGGTTCACCACGAAGAGCTTGGCATCACGGGGATCAACTTCTGGGAGGACGAGGAAACCACGGCAGCGGATGTGACCTGTAACAAGAAGGCTTCTGTCATGATGAAAGAAGAGGAAAGCGGACTTTTGACCGTGGCGGTCTCTGACCCGACCATGAAGAACAAGGGAACCATCCGGGTGACTCTTCACAGGCCTGTGAGTGCGGAGGCAGAGTTGGATGACAATGTCTCCTGTGAGATCCTGGAGGACGGCAGCGCAGTGCTGACATTCCAGATGAAGGGAACCAACGGGGCCGCTTCCATGGCGAAAGTGCAGCTGGCTGCCTCCATCTACCCGTCTGCAGCAGCGATGAGACCGGGAGAGAGCCGGAACTTTGAGGTGCGGGATTATCTGGGTGACATGGGTGAGATCACCTGGTCCGTAAAGGGGTGTGACGGCTCTCTGGCGGCAGGGACCATCATAGACGAGAGCGGTATCTTATGGATTGATCCGACGGAAGAAAATAAGGCCCTTACGATCACGGTGAAAACCGAATCCGGCCTGATCCTGAACGCGAGCATTTCCCTGGGAGGAGATGCGGTGATCACAGAACTGCCGGAGGATGTGAAAAAGGTTGAGGTAAAGATCGACCAGGCATTTAAGGTGATGAAAGAGCTGGGAGCCGATGATCCGGAGACGGAGAAAGCGGTAAAATCCGCCATTGTCTCTGCCGAGACTGCAGACAACGATAATTTAGTGGAATACATGATGGATTCCCTTCTGAAGCTGGCTCAGCTGTATATGGAGGTTCGGGAGGAAATCGGAGCTTCCGTAGACGAAAGAGTAGAACCGAGAGGAAAGAGTGTGGAGGCTTTACATCCAGCTGCCAGAGGTATGGTTCTGAACATTTCTCCTAACTATAAGAAACAGCCTTCTACAGCGGTGCTGGTACTCAGCGGAGAGGATGCGCCACAGCAGGAGAATGTTGTGACGGCCACTTCGTCCACAGCGGAGAGAAAAGCGGAGATTGCAAGGGCTACGTCTTCTGTAGCGGAGAGAAAAGCAGAGATTGCAAGGGCCACGTCTTCTGTAGCGAAGAGAAGAGCCGTAACTGCCGACGAAACCCGATATGCCACACCGTCTGGGGCTTCGAGAAAGTCAGGATCTCTGGCGAATTACGGCAGGCTGTCTGCCGGGGAGATCACAGAGATCGGCGGCAAAAAAGCAGTGGCAGAAAGCCTCTTTAGGTTTAGATGTCAGCTGTTCTGGGAGAAAGAAGATGAGGAGGCGCTGTCTTCTCTGGAGCAGAAGATTCCCTATGAAGTAATCATGAATCTTCCGGAATCCCTTGATCCCGAAAAACCGATCCTGGCAGCTGTCATCGACGAGAAGGGAGACGAATATCCTCTGACTTTCCGAGTAAATAAAGAGGAAGGAAAGCTGATCTTCTACCCGACGAGGACCGGAACCGTGGTTCTGGCCAATGAGGTGGAAGAGCAGGAGAAGCCTACTGAACCCGAGAAGCCGACCGAACCCGAGAAGCCTGCCGAGCCGGAGAAACCGACAGAACCGGAAGAGCCCGTGAAGCCTTCCCGGCCGACAGAGTCCGATGATGACAGCGATGACGATTCCGATTCTGTATACGGCTGGATCCGGGTGGGCGGCCGGTGGAGATACCGCCGCAATGACGGAAGATATGCGGCAAACTGCTGGGAATTTATCAATCGGCAATGGTATTGCTTTGACGCAAACGGCAACATGAGGACCGGATGGTATCTGGAAAGCCAGGACGGCTACTGGTATTACCTGAAATCGGACGGAGCCATGGCAGTAGGCTGGATTGAGATCAATGGAACCTGGTATTATCTCAACCCGTCCCCCACCGGCGCAAGCGGCTGGGGATACCACAACGGAGTCTGGAGATTTGAGTCTACGGAGAATCCGGGAATGCCCGCAGGCGCCCTCTATCAGTCTAAGGTGACACCGGACGGATATCAGGTGGATGACCAGGGGGCCTGGGTCAGATAGAATAAGCCCGTGCCTTGGTAAAATGTTGAAAAACAGCAGTACATTTACAGGAAGCCTGTGAGCAGCAACAAAACAGATCGGAAGAATTTTTTCTTTCGGTCTGTTTGCTTTGGCAAAAAAGAAGTCCAGGGTGTCGAAGATAGACCTGCTTTTTTATGAAACTGGTTTGTTCAAGTGGCAGACTTGGGGAGAGAAGACGGAGGAGATAAGCCTTTCAGATTGATTTGGCGGAGATGATATGATATAACTGTATAAATAAAATACATTTAGGTGGAGGTAATATCATGATGTATCCATATGCGACATTAAATGATGATACGGAAATTACACATTCCGAGATGCTGGCAGACGGGAAAGTGAAAGTCTATATAGAGACCCCGGATTTAAAAGATGGCTTCCACAGTGCTACATGTTATCTTCCAGAACATGTATGGGAGGATATCAGTGGATATTCAGAGGCGGAAATGGACTATTTTAAGGAATTTGTCCGTAATAACGCGCATCTGATTATAGAATTTTCGAAAGAAGGAGGTATTCTGAATGCCTCAAATTTTTAGAATTGGATCGTATATTATTTATTTCTGGTCCGATGAGAACAATCCCCTTGAACCAGTTCATGTGCATATCGCGGAG
>Ga0137306_103088_pt1 | contig 12819 bp, 17 predicted proteins | sample Inofroosms_March_FD_97187 | JGI IMG/M metagenome (GOLD analysis project Ga0137306, IMG submission 97187) | Mouse cecal microbial communities from Vienna, Austria - N-Acetylneuraminic and N-Acetylglucosamine D2O microcosms_March | ecosystem: Host-associated > Mammals > Digestive system > Large... | reverse complement strand
GTAAGATGAGGACGGTTAAGGCTCGGCTGTTGCATCAGCCTTGCCAGTCCGTCTTTACTTTGCTTGCCGCTGCTCTGTGGCCTGGGTGAAGTCAAACGCACCGATGAAGTTATACACGATTTGGATTTCCTGGGTCTTGGTCTGCTTGTCCTTCTCGTGGATATAGATGCGTTCGATAAACTCCCGCAACACAGTGGCATCCAGTTCCTGCAAGTCGGTGTACCTCTTCGTCATAGCAACAAAGTTCCTCGCATCGGTTTTCTTTTGTTCCCGCTTGGTGATCTCCTTATGTAGCGTGTCAATAAGGCCCTTCAATTCCTCTTGTTCACGCTCATAATCCTCAGAGAGCTTGATAAACCGTGCGTCCGTCAGCTTGCCGGATAGGGTGTCCTCGTACAGATGCTTGATGATCTCGTCGAGTTCCACTATACGGCGTTCGGTCTTCGCCAGTTCTGCCCTGCTTTTGGACAATTCTCGGTCACGCTCGGCAGCACTGGCGTTGGCCAGCTCTCGGATAAAATCATCCTCGTATTTTGACACATAGGAAATTGCTTCCCGTAGGTTACGGAGCACTACCTCTTCCAGTGCTAGATTGTCGATGTAGTGGGTGGTACACTGACGCTCTACGCTGTCGAGATGGTACGTTGCGCAGGTGTAGAAATGGGTTCCCCGGCCTTTGTATTTCCGGGTACGGTACATCCGGTTTTGGCAATCGGGACAAAACAGCAGCCCGGAAAACATATCCGTTTCGCCAGTTTTGGTTACTCTACGCCGTCCCTGCCGGATGTTCTGCACAGCCCAAAATACGCTCGCCTCAATGATCGGCTCCTGGGTGTTCTCAATGATAACCCAGTCCTCGGGGCTGTTGTGTAGAAGTCTGCTGCTCTTGTAGCTCTCCGTGGTGGTGCGGAAGTTCACCGTATGGCCCAGGTATTCCAGTTTGCGGAGTATGCTGGAAATAGTCTGCGCCGACCACTTATAGGGGTTCTTGGGAAACTCGTGGCACGTTTTCCGGCCATGATCCAGGTGGTAAGCTGTAGGACTAAATATCTTCTGCTCCCGTAGCCAGTTGGCTATCTGAGTAGTACCCATACCGCTCATGCAGAGATAAAAAATCTTTTGTACGACTGCTGCCGCTTCTTCGTCCACAATCCAGTGGCGGGGATTCTCCGGGTCTTTCATGTAGCCATACGGAGGGGAACCGCTCAAGTGTTCGGTCTGGCCTTTGCTCTGCCACGTTGCCCGAATCTTTTTGCTGGTATCCCGGGCGTACATTTCATTGAAAATGTTCCTAATCGCGGTAAATTCGCTGTCTCCACGCTTGCTGTCCACGCCATCGTTCACGGCGATGAAGTGGACACCGAAGCTCGGGAACAGAACGTCTGTGAACATCCCCACTTCCAGATAGTTACGCCCCAAGCGGCTCATGTCCTTAACTATGACCCGGGCGACCCTCCCGGCCTTGATATCGGCCAGCATCCGCTGAAAGCCAGGGCGGTTGAAGTTCGTCCCGCTGTAGCCGTCATCCTCGTCGTAGTACCGCACGTTAGTATAGCCCCGCTCCTTGCAGTACCCTTGTAAAATTTTCTTCTGGTTTGAGATGGAATTGCTCTCCCCGTCCAGTTTATCATCGTTCGAGAGCCGGACGTACAAGGCCGTGATACCCTCGGGTTCGGACTGTTCGGACTTCCGGGTACGGCTGGCAACCAGATCCTCATTGTCACGGAGAATAGAGAGAAAATCGCCTGTGAGTGGTGCAGTGTTCTGGACTTTTGTAAATTCCGCTACGGTTTGCGGGGTTCTGTGCTGGCCTGTGGTTCTCATAACTGCGCCCCCCTTCCACAAAGGGCGCAGCCGTGAGTTCCACAAGGCCGCTTATGTTTGGCGAAACTTGGTGTTGCCGCTATACTATATAGGGCGGCGTTGTCTGGCCTAAACATGGCATTCTCCTTTCTGGCAGCCAGACAACCGAATAGCGTATCCATTATAACACACTATCCCCGCCCTGTCTGCCTCTATCTGTTATTTTCTGCTGTCCGGCTAATCTCATTTCGTATCAACCGTCGTACCTTGGCCCTTGCATCCTCTCTGGCCCCATCCTTGACAGTGGCCCGGACGATGTACTTAGTCCCACCTATCTCATACTCCCGCACGATGACGGGCGGTGAGTTAGTCGGCCTCTTGTTCATGGTGCTACCCCCTCCTCAGATATTTGCACATCCCATTTATGCTATTTGCACGTTGCCCATGTAAATATAAACCCCTGTGCTGCAACGGTTACGGCCTTATTTACATACTTGCAGATGATTTAAGGTCATACAACACTTGCTGACAGATGGACTTCTCAGCGCAGTACGGAGGCCGGATTTCCGGAGGACATTCGAGGCAATTTACCATGTCGTTCCAGAAGCGGATTGCTACAGGGTGCCCTTGTTGGATGGGGTATTCCAGAAGCCGCATAGCTTTCAGGGGCAGTTCGATAATTGGTGCATCGGGATTGCGTTGTTGCTGTTCTTCCAAAAAACTATAAAAACAAATTTTAGCCAAGACGATCATCGAAAATAAATCACGTTGCTTGCTTGCGCATTTTCGCAGTTCTTCTAGGCAGCAAATGTTATGATAGTCTTTCGCAGGTTCGGTGCTCTCTAGCAATTCTATGTATGCCAGTCGCGCCTCAGCCTGTGGTACAGAAGGCTTAATTTTCTCGAAGCACACTCGGGCGGCTTTTAAATCCTTAAAAATAAGCGGTGACAGTTCACCAAGGCAAACCATACCCCAATGGTAAAGAAATTCCATACCATAGATGCCTCTGGTATCGCCCAGAATTTCAGCCGTGGTTAAATGTCTTTGGAGTTCGTCAATGGTTTTAATCAAAGCCGGATGCTCACGCCAAGCAGTGCCGTAGAGAAACTTGATGGCACTTACATTTCCGCTCAAGATCAGGTATCCTATAAAGCTACACATCATACTAATTTTGCTAATATCATTCATTTTCCTGCACTCCTAAATCATTTAAGATACGATCAAAGTTCTTCTCTGCTTCCTCTAGGCTAGAGGGTTTCGGATGCTTACGTTTCCATTTCAGTTTCCTCTTCCGTTCTTTTTTTTCTTGCTTTTCGATGTCTGCCCAGAACATTCGGCTGCGCTCCTGCTCTTCAAATGACAAGGGCAATACTGGAGATAGTGCGGGAGCGGATAGCGGATTGAGAAGTGCTCTAAACACTTCGTCCATGGGGATACCCGTAAGCGCACGACCATCAATACATGCAACTGAAAAATCCTGGGAGAAGTTAATATCAAACGGTACTCCATCCCACAGTTTAGTTTCCTGGTCCCAGGAGATTATCTGCGTTGTAGCACAAAGCCCGATCACTTGGAATTTCCTCATCAAAGTCTGATCCATTTTCATTTCCCCCGTGCAATAATTTGTTGAATTTTGCTTGCTCGAATTTCATACACTGGTAAGACTCATGATTAACTGACAGCCGGTGAATATACGACTTTTCGCTTTTGGGAACGATAAAGCCTCCATCAGAAAGGGCTTTTCGCAAAGCTGTATCGCTAACCATAAACTCTACTCCGTGTCGGCGATAGTAGGTGACTACGGATTGAAGTGCCGTACCATTCTTCAGGTAGACGTAGCCTTTCTTGGCGAAACCGATTGCCTCCTTGCTGTCAATCGTAGCGTACCCACTGTTCCTAGCCTGTAACTTACCGATTGTGACCTCTTTCGTCTCGATCAGCACTTGCAGTCCCTTGAAAAACTGCTTCACAGGATTCAACTCAGCGACACGCTCCGCTTGCTGCTCCATAATAGACAGGAACGCTGCGTGTGCTTCCTCTGCATAAGCGGCGGCACTTTCTTGGCTAATAGATTCAACCTGTATAGCGTAGTTTAAAAACTCGCGGAAGGAAATCCACAACCATGTGCAGACATCACTGGTTCGATTATCAACCGGCACAGACGCAGCAACTTCCTTGCGTAGAGAATGTCTCTCTTGCTGAAATTGTTGCGCAAGGCGTTCACAAAATTTGGACACTCCCACTGACGCAATATACCTCACAAAATTCTGGATGAACTCACGGTACTGCTGATGATGTTCTTGGAAATAGGAGATTTTGTCAATATCTACGCCTTTCCGGTTCATGTCCAAGATCAACAAGCGGGCAACTGTCGATTGAACTTGAAGTTGAATTTGCTCTGCCGTCACCACCACCAGTCCGTGTGACACATTGGAAAATGTTGTATTTTGCACTCCGGCCTTTTGGATGCCGCCGGAATCGTCTGCGCACATCCGAATGATCGTGCTGAGCTTTTGAATCTGGCTGTTATTCTCCGTCTTGGTTGCTCCGGGCTTGAAATCATCTATAATAGCAGTAGCGTCCCGGGTATTTCCTACTGTCCTTACGATAGCCGCCATAGTCGCTTCAAAGTTGCTGTCAGCCTCGCGCCCGTTTTCAAAGTCAAAAAACAGGCTGGCCAGTGTAGTCTTGAAGGACTGCGTGGGGGCTACAAGGCAGATAACGCCTTTGAAAAAAGTTCCAATGCCAATCATTCGGCTGTGGACAAGTGACAGGAGTGCGATGGATAGTAGTGGAATTGTTAAAGTATGTGGTGCGACGTCCAGCAGACTCAATGCGTGGGTACAAGAGACGTTAGCTCTCTCTGTGCCCCAATCACGCCCTCGAAGCTTTTGTCCAGCCCAAACATAAACATCCTCGCGATCCAACACCCATCCTGAGTACCCGTAGTCATCCCTGCTAGGAGCATATAGAGACATTGTCTTGATAAGATATTTGAGACTTGCAACCCCCTCACAGATGTATTGAGGTCCCAAGTCATCAAGCCATCGACTTGATCTCAACTCTCTGGCATCCACACGGATGATTTTGGGTGGTAAATGCTTCCCCCATATAAGCAGTTCCAAAAAATGCTCCACTCGGTCAAGAAAATGAATCTTAATCACCAGCAGGAGAAGGACTCCGAAATTCGTGAACGGCCTTCCCTGAAACTCAAAGCAGGGGTTGTTATTGGACAAGACTAATTCACCCCAATCTTCTGTGCACGGCTCTAAAATCTTACCAATAAAACTCATATGTTTATTGATAGAATTGGGGTTACTCCGTGCATTTTCGACCATCTCCTCGTACTCTTGCAGAGACAAATCATGTTCTGATACCTCTTTATTTTCTCTGCGAATCACGGAGAGCACACCGGGTTTCTCACTCATAACAATACCTCCTAAGAATTTTTATCAAAAAACCGAGTTGCTGGTAGCTTCCCAGCAAAATAGTCATGCTACACGTCCTGGCTCGCGGGTTGCTGAACCCACTCCCCGGCGTCGGTGTTGGTCGCTCAATTTTCCGAAAGACAGAAAAATGTCATGGCGCACCAGCCGTTCAGCTCGGCGTAACAAAGACCTCCGGTCTTGCCTATACTACCCATTGGAGAAACGGGCTTTCTTTTTCAAGGTGCAGTAGGGGCCTGTGTCTGTTGATAAAATACGCCACTGAAAAGAGAAAGTACAGGATTTGAGACAAAGTGAACAAATTTGCAACAACATGCAACAAATTCGATTGATTCTACTATCAAAGGTGAAAGTATGGAATTTACTTGGGGACACGTTTTCCTTTTAGCCGAAAAAATGTTTCGACTAACGGATAGTGCGTTGGCTAGCAAACTGAAAACAAGCCGTTCTACCGTTTACAGGCATAAAAACGGAGATACTTGCCGTTTTGAGCCGCAAGTTGACATATACAAGAAAATATTTGCTCCCCCTGATAAGACCCCCGAGACATTAAAGGAGTATTTTCATAAACTATGTGTTTCACTTAATAGCAGTGCATTCCCTACTGATTTTCAAAAGCCAAAATACAAAGCCTATAAAGACAGCATAGACTACTTAATAGCAATGGCTGACGAAAACGGAAGAGGAAGAAAGTCAAAAAAAGAGCCGCCACTGCAAGTGAAGAATAGTAATGTCGAAAAAAACAATGCTTTGCTTCAAGCACAGGCACAGTTGATAAGGTCACCTAAAAAGCTGGACATGCCAGATACCGATGTGCTCCCTTTGAGTGCAGATATTTTCTCTACAGATTCGGACATTAGCGCAAAAGGCAATCAGTCGGTGCAAACATCAAAGCCAAAATATATACGCGATTATCTGAAGAATGGATTTGAGGATTATATAGCAACGTTTGACGAATTGAATCCTCACCTATTACAGCAGTGGAGTTCGGTGCGTATAGCTGATGAATTTTTTTACTGTTTTGAACTATTCAAAATAGCGGATTTTGTTGCGGCTGATCCGCTCAATTTTGGCCTCGTGATTGGGGAGGTGGAACATGGAATAGGTGATGGTTTAGAACATATATTGAGAACTCTGAAATTCGTGGGTCATATGGAAACGGCTATAGAATATGTGGCAATTTACGATGAAACCGAGGAAATCCATGCTGTAATTTCGACGTATGTAACGACTTTACACAAATATATTGATTTTTTGCGAGAGCACTCTACCAATTCAAATCTTTTAGGAAATACATTTATACTGGTTCCTAATGAGTATGATGATAAAGACGAGTTGGAACGGAAATCAAAGAAATATCGGAATAATCTGCAATCTCAATATGAAGAAGTCAAAAGGTTGACAACTACAAACGAGGCTATGTAATAACCGATGGTTTTGCAAAAAAATACACCGCCCCCCCAGCAGGGGACAGTGTATTTCTCTTTAGGCGATATGAAGAAGGTGGGGTGCATCACCGCACCTCCACCTTCTTTGTTGTTGGTTAGATTTCCTTGCACAAATTCTCTACTTCTGCTTGGGTAAGGCCCGTAAGTCTGACTATATCAGCTACGGTCATTTTCATTTGCAAAGCATTACGAGCAATCTCAATTTTTTCTTCAGCCCTGCCAATTTGTTTGCCGTTATCCTCGGCGGTAGCCAAGTCCGACTGCCTATCCGTCTGGAACTTCCTGCGGCTACGGTAGATGGCCCGCTCTCGCTCGTTCTTGCTGATACTCATTAAAAGGTTCCCGGCCACTTGAAGCACCTCCTCCGATTCAATGACCTTGTTCACGATCTCCCTGTGCTCCAGATCAGGAGCGTACTGGAAAAACACCGACCACTTATCCAGGGCTGTCATGTCACTGACAGGCTTCTTCACCACTTCGCCCAGCTTGGACAACTCAACAAATGTTACGCTGATGGCATCCGACAGCAGCTCTCCCGTCACGTTATGCCGCATGGAGAAAGAATTTACATAATCCTGTGTATTGGGAAAGATCGTATAAGAACAGAATGTGATCTGGTATGACCGGGCCAGCCTGTCATATCGCCGCAGTCCTTTTGCCGGCTGGGAGGAATGTAGGTCTGTGAGATAGTATACACTTTTGCCCTTCAGATTCCTGTGTTGGCCATCCAGGTCCTCGACCATATAGCTGGCTTGCATTTCCAGGTTGACCTGGGAACCATCGTCTATCTTGCAGTTGACATCAAACCGTTCCGCCTTTTCCTCCGTGTCTCCCGGCGCTAACTCGTTGGGCAGAAGAACTACATCAACCACAGTACGGCCAATCACACATGAAATCAGATTCATCAACGCTTGCTTGGCCTCCGGCGATGTCAGGATCAGCTTAAATACCCGGTCATCGGACGGCGGTAGTATATCTGCTTCCATTGGTAGCAGTCCCATCAAGCAACACCCCCAACAAGTTTATTCCCACTATCAGTATACCACAGTCCAGCTAACATTTCCACTACAATTTCCGATAGCGTCCTCTCTTTGCCTCATAGTGTGTCGTATGAGCCATATCCGCAACGATATATTATCCTCATGATACCCAGGAACCGCTCTGTGCCTTAAATGGCACGGGGCGGTTTACTTTATCACGAAAAGAGGTGAAATCCCAGGGGTGATATAAAATGACGCAAATTATCAACAGGAAGGGAGGACAGAACACCCAGAACTCTATTCATCTGGAACACCCAAGGGCAAAACACCAAGCTGATCCAACAGGTCGTTTGCTTCATCAATAGACTTCCTATGCTGGATTGCAAACAAGATTGCTGCATCACGTTTATCACGCACATATAGTTCCAAATTGCCAGACAGCTTTAGCATTTTCTGTGTCTCCTCGTCAGAAAGTTGCAAACCAAAAGCAATCGCCAACAGCTTATCGCGGGACGGAGCTTTCTTCCCGGAAAATATCTGATAGACATAGGTACGGTCGAGGTGCGACCCCCGAACCACATCCGCCCGTTTAAGATGCTTCTGCTTCAGTTGGAGTGCCAGATATTCCGGGAGTGTTTGAGCAAGCATATTCTGTTCGTTTCTCAACAGAAAATCCTTGAAATTTGCCGCATTGAAAAGGCTTTCCTGCACATCAGCTGTTGTTACCTTAGTTGCTGTGGTTGCCTTACTTGTTTCAGTTTTCATACTGCGCCCTCCGCTGGAGATATGTCTACATTATATCAGACCGTGGCGCATATGAAAAGTCCCGTAAAAAATTTGTATTTGTATGCTGGCAGCACACCTTTGGAAACAAAGACTCCTTTATACTGGGTATCAGGAAATTTATAGGTAGTACGGAAAGGAGGATGCGAAATGATCTATGCCGTGTCGGATATTCACGGCTGCTATGACAAGTACATTGATCTACTAAACGAAATCAACTTTAGCCCCGATGATACTCTCTATGTCCTGGGGGATGTAATCGACCGTGGCCCGGATGGATTCAAAATCATGTTGGACATGGCCCAGCGGCCCAACGTAGTAAACCTGTTGGGAAATCATGAGGCAATGGCGATGGATGCGCTCTCCCGTGTGTTGAGTGTCATTCAGCCAGACGGAGGCGTGGAATTGTCCAGAGCAAGCAAAGCCGCCGCCCTCCAATGGGACGGCAGCTTTATGCTGCCGACAGTTGCGCTCAGTCATCTTCCAGCAGCTTTGAAGCCGGGATTTGAAGGACAGCAGCCATTTTGAACAGCGTTTCCAGCGATACGCCCCTTGTTGTACCTGTCCCTTCAACCTGCGCAAGAAAATTGACGCTTTTGTTGATCTTTTCTGCAAAGACCTCCTGCGTGTAGCCCGCTTTCTTCCTGTAATAAGCGATTTTCAAGCCAAGTATTCTGTACTTTTCCGGAAATTCGGTCTGCATACGGCATCACTCCCTGATAGTATGCTACCAATTTCACAATGCAATTAAAATTTCTATAAAGAAAATGATTATTTACTTTAAGTCAAATATAGCGTATAATGCGGAATACAAAGCGACAATCATTACTTACTCAGGAGGGATACTATGCCAACCTGTTTCTTTATTGGACATCGTGAAGCATCGGATTATCTGCTGCCGCAGCTATCCGCCGAGGTAGATCGTCATATTACAGAACTGAAGGTGACAGATTTTGTTGTAGGGAGCTATGGATGGTTTAACTCAATGGCAGCGAGAACCGTCAAGGCTGCTAAAAAGCGCCACCCGGAGGTGACGCTCACGTTATTGCTGGCCTATCATCCATATGACCGCCCCATTCCAACACCGGAAGGTTTTGACAGTACATTTTACCCGCCAGGGATGGAAACCGTACCGAAACGAGCAGCTATCGTAAAGGCTAACCGCTACATGGTAGACCACAGCGATTATCTGATTGCCTATGCGTGGCATACTGCCAGCAACGCAAGGGAATTGGTATCATATGCAAAAAAGCGCGAGAACAAAGGGCTTATCCAAGTTACAGAACTGGCAAGGGAACCGCAGAGAAATACTGGTATTATGATAGGAGATGGAAAAATTGAAGATTGAACTTAGCGACCCTATGTTGTACGACAGGCTACATACACTCTCAGCCGAGTATTCGGTGTCGGTTGAACTGCTTGTCAATCTGGCCGTGCGGCGGCTGGTGGATGATATTGACTTTGTTAGAAACCTCCGCATTGGCAAAATCGAGAGGGCGTAGCGGACTACGCCCCCTCCCCGCCAAAATATGCAAAAATCGTCCGCAATACATTGATTGCCATTTGCTTACGCTCCAAAGGCTGCTGATCTATGATCTGTTTGAATTGCTCCATGATGTTGGTATCGCTGTCAGATACGGAATCGGCCAGCAGATAGTCCACAGTTACGCCGAGGCGGTTTACCAACCGCACCAGCGTATCCAGCGTCAAGCTTCGCTCTCCACGCTCGATTGCACCCATGTAGGTATCCGATATGTCAACGGCCTCCGCAAGCTGGGCCTGTGTGAGATTCAGCCGCAGCCGTTCTTCTCTGATCCGTTCGCCCAACCTCTTATAGTCCATGTGTTCACCCCCTGCTTATTCTACCCAAGTGATCGGCCAGCAAGAAACATCTAATGGGGGTATTCATGTTGACTAATGGGGGTTTTCGTGATAACATGATGTGGTATCATTCACTTCAAGGCAAAGATTCCAGGCTTTCCCTGGTGATATTTTGCGGAAAGGAAGAACCACAAATGTCAAGAGTTTGTAGGACGGCGAAAGAGTTTGCCGAGGCTGTAAAAAATAATGAGGAATACATCACAATCGAGGGCGACCTAAAAAACGGCGTTTTGCGTATAAAGGCTACCGGAAAAGTTGCATGGGGAGTATGCGTTGCGTCATTAGCGGTGGCTATAGCTGCGGTTGCCGTGGCTCCGGTTGGGGGTGGTGCTCCGGCTGGGGCTGGCCTTGTAATGGTTACACCAGCGGCAGCTACGTTAGGAGCCGCAGTTGTACCAGCCGTTGCGATAGGCGTTTGCGCCGGGGGTGTTGGTGTGCTGAATACGTTGAGGGATAAGTACAAAATCGTGGAAAAGACCGATACATATATAACCCTCAAGCGCAAATAAATCACTTCAACACTAACGAAAAATTGGGAGGTCATAGTTATGGGCGTCGAAAAAGCGATGGCAGTTCTTGCAATCATCCAACAGTTAATACCGGAGGCTAAGAAAATTTCTAAAATCCACGGGTTTGTTCACAAGCGAGTCGAAGCGGAAATCAATGGCATACGGGGATTCCTGGTTTGGGATTTTATTGTTTACAATGAGATCACATTTGATGATGCAGAGGGCAATATTATGTCGTTCTTTACCTCTGCATCTGACGATAAGACCGAAGCTGAGTGGAATCAACTCGTGAAAAAGTATGGAATCAATGCGGACTAATGCTTTGACAGAATGGAGTGTTCATGTTCAAAAAGAAGCTGAAGAAAATACCCGCTGATCTGGTATCTTACATCCAGATCGAAACCGAGGCCATCAAGGATGCCAACGACAAAATGATGATTTCCTCCTACTGTCTCGGCAAACTGGAGCTGGTCAACTGGTATCTCGAACTTCTGGCGGTTGGCTCCGAAAAGTACATTGTCCCACAGAGCAAGGCACACTTAGAGACAATTAGAGATCAACTCTTGGCCTGCCATAAAGCGATTATGGCGGCAAAAATAATGAAACCTGGGGATCGTCCACTACTGGACATCAAATACCCCAAAGGATACGAAGGATAGGTGATTTTAGTGAAGAAAATAATTGCGCTGCTGGCAGCGATTATGTTGCTGCTGTCGGCCTGTTCCAGTGCCACGTTGGATGGTGCTGGTAAAGAACTGGAAGATACCATAGCGAACGCCACGGATGCTGACAATAAATACGTCCAGATGGTCAAAGGAGGATACAGACCCGACGACCCCGATGTAACCTATGAGGACGCATTTACCGCTTTCTTTGGTACGCCACGTTGGAAGTATTTTGAGAGTGAAGACGGGCAGGATGTTGTAGAGTTTACAGGTGATTGCACCTATCAGGACGTTCCGGTAAAGGCCCGGATTCAATTTGTGGTTGATGAAGAAAACGGAACCTTTGAAGCGTCTTATCTTGCGTTCAACGAAGTCCCACAGGATGCCCTGACGCTGGCAGCGGTAATCTCAAAAGCGTTTGAAGAGTATGAAGCCGCTGGAACGGGAGGCGGACAAGGGCAGGAGCAATCCTCCAATACCACAGGACAAATTCTAATCCGTCAGATTCCCACTCAAGATGTACTTAAAATGACAGCGGACGAGGTTGTTACCGCCTTTGGCGAGCCAGAAATATATGCCGAAAATGATAGCATTGAGTATGGCGCTGATGCTCCGGAATGGATGTATTTTGATGTTTCCAATGGGAACACAGTGGCTAGTTTTAGTGCCAACGCAGAAGAATTTACACTTAATGGCCAGAGCTTGAAGCAGAATTTTGACGCACTTGTAAGTCTGATGGGAGATAACTACGATAGCCTCGGTGCAGGTGGGTATCAATGGATTCGGGAAGGCATTTGCTATACCTTTTATATCCCGGATGATACTGAGCCTTACAGCATCAATGTTTATCGAATTGATAATGATGATCCGATTGATAATGATGATCCGATTGATAACGACGCCTATTTGGACGATAACTACTCCACTTTGGATAATGATTTGTGTGGAAGATGGAGAAGCTATGACGGAAGCGCACTTACTTTGGAGTCTAGCGGCTATGCAACGACTGTCTTTCAATTTTGGAATGTACTCAATGACAAGCCAGACAGCGTAACATGGGAAGCGTCTAATGGCCGGTTAACGCTTTATGCACACCACACACTCGGATAATACTGGATCATCGGGGAAGGAACGCGATTTGATACGGAGACAGAAGAACTCTATCTCAAAGAAATCACTTCCTCTAATACCCCATACAGCACAGTCCCCACATATGCTGGCTATTATCAAGACGGTGACTATTATCGTGTAAAAACTGGTAATAAGGATTTAGTAGGGACATGGACTAACAATACTAGAGAATG